>Ga0136559_1000008_pt1 | contig 91063 bp, 76 predicted proteins | sample AntRauMeHopE1496_FD_104633 | JGI IMG/M metagenome (GOLD analysis project Ga0136559, IMG submission 104633) | Saline lake microbial communities from Rauer Islands, Antarctica - Metagenome Hop E1 #496 | ecosystem: Environmental > Aquatic > Non-marine Saline and Alkaline > Saline | place... | reverse complement strand
TAATGCCGTATGAATAAATTGAATTATTTTTTGATTGATTGAAATCAAAAATAACTAGCATAGCCTTAGCTACGGTAATTATTTTTGATGAAAAGCAGGCGAAAAAGAAACGATTTATTGCGTCATTATAGGTCTAATTTGGTATAATAGCTCTTTCAGAAGCATTATTGTCTGCTGGCACATTTTCCAGGAAAAGAAAGGTGAATAAATGCTGTCTTTCACGCCGCATCCGTTTATAAAAGCTAAAGAGTTCTTTATGAGTTTTATCAGGCGGTTTTTCTAATAAGCATTGGAGTTTTTGAATTATTTTTGCGCGCTCAATAGTGTACTCTTTATTTTGAAATGGCAGTGTCTTTTTAAGTTCTAAAGCATCATAGAGAAGTTTAGAAAAATCAAGACCTACGTAGCAGATTTATATTTTAGATTTAAGTAATTTAATCTGCGCTGCAAGTGAGGCAGACAACTTTGATGATTTTTAGCAAACGTGTTTAGGTGTGGTTTCCATCCATCATGTAGTAGAGTACTATTGGGAAATCCATTTGGAAAATGAGCCGTTACCGTTTTGCCTTTTCTGTTTTTTGAATGCGTAATATAGGTTAGATTAGGGGTTTGCCAAGTCCAAAACCAGTGTTTGCTTCCGTTTACTTTTACCCCTGTTTCATCTGCACCAATAACTGTACTATTGGAGACCCTTTGTTTTATAATTTCATAAATCGGTTTTGTTTTATCGGAAAAACGATGTAACAAACAATGGATTCCACCTTCACTAATATGGATGTTAAAAACAGCGTTAAAGACTTCTTGCATTCTTGCAAAAGGCAAGAATTGACGCGCATGAAAATAAGCGACAAGTCCTTCTATATTTTCGCCATAACTAATAGAAGTGTTTACTCCAGATGGAAAGTCTGCGGTAGAGGTACACCCACAATTATAAATTTTACTAAAAGTTTGATACTCTTTAAAAACAGCCTTGATAGGCGGAATATCAACTATTTGACGGGATTGTTCTTTCTGTGGAGAAAAGTCTTCTAATGCGTTTCCACAAGAAGTACAATAATCGGGGACTAATTCTATAATCTCATCGGGATGAGCTGTCATTTCTAAAGTTTTTCCTTTTTGTCCGCCTACTTTTCGATCGGATGATTTGGGTAAACTTTGATTTAGTCTAGGATGGTTTTCATCCTTTGAAGAGGGCATAGAGCTGTTGCGACTGTTTTTTGGATTTTCGTAGGTAAATAATTTATCCTTTAACTGTCTATTCTCTTTTAACAGTAGCTGATTTTGCTTTATGATACCTCGGTTCTCTTTAATTAATCCTTGATTCTCTTGGATCAATGCTTGGTTCTGATTTGCCAAACCTTCAAGTTCATTTACCCGTCCTAGCGAGAGAAATAAACGTCGCATGTAACTCTTGATATGTTGGCTTTATTGACAAAAAATAGTTTTATTCAAAGTACCTACAATACAACTAAAATAGCAGTGTAAAAAACCACGAGTTATCAAGAAAACAAAAGAAGTTGTTAACTGATATGGATAAAATCAATGTTTTTCCAATTTAAAAAAGAACAGGAGCAAAATCTTGTTAATAAGACAATTGAAAATGTTAATAACCTAAGGACTTCCTAAAACAACCACCCGAAACTAGGTACTGATTAGTTACAAAAAAAGATTCCTAGTCGAAGTAAAAAACTTCTCTGTCGGAATGGTAATTCGCCATTGTCATTCTGAAAGAGCTTTTCATTGACTCCCTGTCATTCTGAAGGAGCTTTTCAGCGACTGAAGAATCTCTCCCTATCGAAAACGTAAAAAATCCGTGTTGAAATAAAAAGAAGATTCCTCGTCGAAGTAAAAAACTTCTCTGTCGGAATGATATTGAGATTTCTCCTATCGTCGGAATGACATTTCGTATGTGTCATTCTGAAGGAGTTTTTCAGCGACTGAAGAATCTCTTCCTATCGAAAACATAGAAAATCCGTCTTGAAATAAAAAGATTCCTCGTCGAAGTAAAAAACTTCTCTGTCGGAATGACATTTCGCAAGTGTCATTCTGAAGGAGCTTTTTCAGCGACTCCCTGTCATTCTGAAGGAACTTTTCGCGACTGAAGAATCTTAACTGTCAAAAACGTAAAAAATCCGTATTGAAATAAAAAAAGATTCCTCGTCGAAGTAAAAAAACTTCTCTGTCGGAATGACATTTCGCAAGTGTCATTCTAAAAGAGCTTTTCGCGACTGAAGAATCTCTTCCTATCGAAAACATAAAAATCCGTGTTGAAATAAAAAGAAAATTCCTCGTCGAAGAAAAAAAACTTCTCTGTCGGAATGACATTTCGCAAGTGTCATTCTGAAGAAGCTTTTCGCGACTGAAGAATCTCTCCCTATCGAAAAAATAAAAATTCCGTGTTGAAATAAAAAGAAGATTCCTCGTCGAAGAAAAAAACTTCTCTGTCGGAATGACAAACAGATTCCTCCTATCGTCGGAATGACAATTCGCAGCTGTCATTCTGATGGAGCTTTTCGCGACTCCCTGTCATTCTGAAGGAGCTTTTTCAGCGACTGAAGAATCTCTCCCTATCGAAAACATAAAAATTCCGTGTTGAAATAAAAAGAAAATTCCTCGTCGAAGCAAAAGAGCTTCTCTGTCGGAATGACATTGAGATTTCTCCTATCGTCGGAATGATATTTCAATACTGTCATTCTGATGAAGCCTTTTCAGCGACTGAAGAATCTCTTCCTATCGAAAATAAAAAGATTCCTAGTCGAAGTAAAAAACTTCTCTGTCGGAATGACATTTCGCAAGTGTCATTCTGAAGGAGCTTTTCGCGACTGAAGAATCTCTTCCTATCGAAAACATAAAGGCTCCTTGTTAAAATAAAAAGATTCCTCGTCGAAGTGAAAAACTTCTCTGTCGGAATGACATTTCGCAAGTGTCATTCTGAAGGAGCTTTTTCAGCGACTGAAGAATCTCTTCCTATCGAAAACATAGAAAATCCGTGTTGAAAAAAAAAATTCCTCGTCGAAGAAAAAAAACTTCTCTGTCGGAATGACATTGAGATTTCTCCTATCATCGGAATGACAATTTACCGCTATCAAGTAGAATACCAACTCAATTATTTTAATTTTTAGCTCTGATGATTTATGACTAATCTATAATTATTTTAGTCTACTTTGCTCTTAAAAAGAGGCACCCCGCGACTGTAAATATTTATTGCTTATATTATGTTTCTTTATATCTATTTTTAAACCAAGACTCCAAACTATTGAAGACGATAAGACTTGCTCTTAACAAAATTACAGGAATTATAAGCCTTACAGCAGTGGTTCTTATTATTTATAAGTTAATCAGCTTTAAACTTTGGTTGGGTATAGATCGTTGGTTTCCAAAATTACCTATAATTGCTCTAGAAATCACCGAGCATTCAGGCTTAGACTTAAGTTTAAATATTTTATCCTTATTGCTATTATTAGTATTGGTCATTTGGCCAAGGCGTAAATTCTTTCTTGCCTATGCTGTTTTAGAGCTCTGCCTCATCATCTTCGATGCAAGTCGTCTCCAGCCAATGATCTACCAATGTATGGTACTCGCCTTAGTTTTTTTCTTAAAACCAAAAACTTGGAACACAAGCCTATTAATGATCTTGGCTATAACTTACACTTTTAGTGGGTTACATAAACTCAACCTCATCTTCATCAACACTATTTGGTCACCTAGCATATTAGTAGACACCTTGGGCTACAGCTACGAAACCGCGTTTTCTAGATTTGCAAAGGGTATCGGGTTTTCAATAGGCCTTATCGAATTTGTCCTAGGCCTAACCTTGCTTACTTCATATCGGCGCTATGCTTGCAAATTATTGATTTTAATGCACCTTATCATTTTGGCCTATATCGGACCTATTGGACTCAATTTTAACGAAGTAGTTTGGGTCTGGAATATTCTTATGATAATATATTTGTGGAGTTTACTTAAAAATAGAGTTCCTGATACTAAAACGCTTAAACATCCTTTTTATATTGCAACAATTAGCCTGCTATGTATTAGTCCGATACTTTATCCTTTTAAATTATCAAACCCTTACACCTCATTTAGTCTTTACAGCGGAATAAAAGTGCGCTATATAGTAGATATTGAACATGTTCCTAAAGCGCTTGCCGAAAGTTTAGCTCTGAAATCAGCTATTAATACCAAATTGAACCTCAACAGTTGGAGCTACAGCGAACTCAAAGTACCATTCTCTCATCAGTATAGCTATTTCCTATTGGTGGTCAAACAACTTCAGAAAAACGATAGTATTATTATTAAATCGGCATATCAGTTAAAATACCCATTTCGTAAAAAAGAAAAAATAATATTAAAATAGACTGCGGACTAAGAAATAGTATTTCAAGTAAATTTAATTGTAATTTAGCAAACTCTGCCTTAAAGACTACTTTAAGATTTGAATTTCTACTAAATTTAATACGAATTTGCCTCAACCTTATCCAAATCAGTTTATCGAGAAAATTACACTTTATCTTAACTTTCAGAATTCATTTACACAAAACTGGAGGCTTGAAATTAACCTGAAATAAAAAGACTAGAAGATAACTTCTAGCCTTTTCTGTAAGCAAATTCAGAAGAAATTTTATTCATCCATCTCTCTGTTTTTGACGTATTTCTCTAGCCATTGATCTTGTTCCCAAAGCATGTGCATGATACTTTCTTTCGCAGCATAACCGTGACTTTCTTTTGGTAACATAACCAATCTTGCGGGAGCACCAAGCCCTTTTAAGGCGTTGAAATAGCGCTCACTTTGCATAGGATAGGTTCCTGAATTATTATCGGCTTGTCCATGAATAAGCAATAAGGGTGTTTTCATCTTGTGCGCATTCATAAATGGAGACATGGTATTATAAACCTCTGGTGATTCCCAGTAATTGCGTTCTTCGGACTGGAAACCAAAGGGCGTTAACGTTCGGTTATAAGCTCCACTCCGAGCGATACCTGCAGCAAAAAGATCTGAATGTGACAATAAATTGGCTGTCATAAACGCCCCATAACTATGTCCTCCAACAGCTACTTTATTTCTGTCGATATAGCCTAGCTCATCCACAGCGTCGATAGCTGCTTTGGCATTGGCGACCAATTGAGTTTTGAAGCTGTCGTTAGGTTGCTCCTCCCCTTCTCCAATAATAGGAAAAGCCGCATCATCCAAAACTACATAACCTCTGTTGACCCAATAAATTGGGGAGCCATAGTATGGATAAGTAAATTCTTTGCTACTAGAGGTCACTTGAGAAGCACTATTTTTATCCTTATACTCTCGTGGATAAGCCCACATCAACATTGGCATTTTTTCTTTCTTTTCTTTATCATAGCCAACTGGAAGATACAAGGTGGCAGAAAGCTCAAGACCATCATCACGCTTGTAAGTAATAACTTCTTTATCTACATTTTGTAAGGCCTTAAATGGATTTTCGAAATTTGAAATTTGCTCTAAACTTCCGGTTTTATAATTTCTAAAGTAGTAATTTGGAAATTCATTACTACTTTCTAATCTAGTCAGAATCAAGCCTTTTTTAACATCAATCATATTCACGAAAGACTCTAAATAGTCAGACTCTTTAACTTGAAAAAGGCGTTTACTGGTTTTAGATTTCAAATCATATTCATCTACAAAAGGAAATTTTCCTTCTTCTGAATACCCTTCTCCAGTAAGCGTTAGTTTTCCATCCAAAATCTGTAAGACAGATTGATTCAATTTATTTTTTGTGGTTACAAAACTCCCTGGATCATCGTAGGTATTTTGATAATTTCTTTCGTTAAAAAGAACAGCCTCCACTTCTGAATTGGAGGGATTAAAAATACTCGTTCTCACGGTTCTTGTATTCCACCAGTATTCAGTTAAAACAGCAGTGGTTTTATCTCCCCAAGTTATTCCAGAAAAACGCAATTTAGTTTTGGCTAAATCCTCTTTTTTAGCAGTAAAGGGGGCTTTTAATTGATACACTTCATCTCTAAATTCTACTTCGGTATCGGCATCTCCACCGTCTAGAGCTTCTACCCAAACTAGGGTTGCTGGTTGATCCTCTCTCCAAGACATATTTCTAGGTCCTGTTCTGGTAGACATAAATCCTTTAGGCATTTCTTCCATGAGGGGGATATTTGCAATAACATGAGCTAGGTCTCCATCTACAGTATAAATTGTATGTGAAGTTGGAAATCTACCGTAAGTTACTATATAAGAAAATGGCTTTTTAATTTCTGAAACCATCACATACTTACCATCTGGAGAAATAGACATACTTCCATACATCGCTGCTGGTTTCCAAAGACTTTGGTTACTTTCTAAATCTACCTTATAAATTTCTGAAGTCGCCAAAACTTCAAAATTAAATTCATCAACCTTGTTCTTTAAAAGATCCTGATAAGTTCTGTTTTGAGCCTCAACACCTGCTTCATTTACAGAAACCGTGGGTCCCGTTGGGATTTTATTATCAGCATCAATAAGATTTTGTCGCTTTTCTGGTAACGTCTTAATCAAAATACCAGATTCGTCTGGCAACCATACCAATGTAGTCCCCAAATTTCCATTAACCACAGCAGCAGTCAACCGACTAGCAGATTTATTTTTATAATCGATGACCCATAATTCATTTCCTGTAGATAGAGTATTTGTGAATGCTATATAATTGTAGTTTGGAGACCAATTGATATTTGAAATCTTAAGATTGGTAGGCAAATCTTGAATCTCAAATTCTTTTTTCTCATTAGGATCAAATAATTTCAAATCCACATAAAAACGGGTGCGACTTGAGATATTTGTTTTAGGATTTATTCTTAATCCAGCCAGTCTTAGCTCATCTTCGGCTAGATCTTCAATAGTTTGATATTGATTCCTATAAATAAGCAAAGCCTTGCTCCCCTTGGGATTTATACTCATAGATGGAGGCATAGGAGCGTCTGCAAGTTTAAGGATGTTTTTGTGTGGTAATTGGTAGTTTAAGTCCAATTGACCAAAGCCTAATAGAGGCAAAAGGGCACACAGCACTAATAATTTATTTTTCATAGTATAAGATAATAGTTGACATTAAATTTATACAAACTAAAAGTAACTTTCAAATATTTCTTTTGTTACTTCAAAAGTATTAACTTTTAACATTACATGCTTTAGTAATGTTGCTTTAATGAATATCTTGTAATAAAAAAATCATGTTTAAAGTCTTACTTTTCTCGTTACTCTTATTTCTAAGTTTTACTGGCCTTTCGCAGATTTTAGAAGATGATTTTGAAGGGAATTCCACCATATCCTCATGGTATGAAGATGATGCTTCTGTGGATATAAACTTTAGTAATCCATCTATAGATTCCTACAATCAATCTTCAACAGTATTGAGATACCAGGATGCAGGCGGAGAATATGCAAATATTGGGTTTGATAGTTCCTCTGCTATTCTATTAGACCAAAATTCAACCTTTAGCTTGAAGATTTATGTTCCTTCCTCAGCACTAACAGGAAATCAAACCAATCAAATTTCTTTGAAACTTCAAAATAGAAATCAGTCAACTCCATGGTCCACACAAAGTGAAATTATAAAAACAATAGAATTGGATCAATGGCAAACTGTAAATTTCAGTTTTTCTGAAGATAATTATATCAATTTGAACCCTGATTCTCCAGAACCATTAACCAGGACCGATTTCAATCGAGTGGTGCTTCAACTTAATGGCGAAAACAATACCGACCAATTAACTGCCTATAAAGATGATTTCTATTTTGAAGGCGCAGATAGTCAAGATGAACCCGGAAATCCAAATGATCCTGTGTACGACGAATTAGTATGGTCTGATGAGTTTGATACAGACGGCGCCATAAATACAAATAAATGGTTCCATCAAACTGAATTACCTTTTGGTGACTCTTGGTTCAATGGAGAAATACAACACTATACAGATAGAATTGAGAATACATTTGTTGAAAATGGTAACTTGAACTTGGTTGCTATAAACGAAACCTTTACAGATCAAGAAGTGACTAAAGAATACACTTCTGCCAGACTCAATTCCAAATTTGCTTTTACCTACGGACGGGTTGAAGTGAGAGCGAAATTACCTACGGGTGTTGGTACTTGGCCTGCTATCTGGCTACTCGGTCAAAATATACAGGAAACTGGTGGATATTGGGATAACCAAGGCTTTGGAACTACCCCATGGCCAGCCTGTGGGGAAATAGATATTATGGAGCATTGGGGCGATAACCAGAATTATATCTCAAGTGCATTACACACCCCTTCCAGCTTTGGAAACACATCTAATGTTGGTGGGCAAGTTATTCCTACGGCTTCAACAGCTTTTCATAATTATGTTCTAGACTGGTATCCAGACCGCATGGTGTTTAGTGTAGATGGAAATGTGCATTATACATATCAGCCAGACGTGCAAAACGATGAGACTTGGCCTTTCTACCAAGACCAATACATCTTATTAAACACAGCAATCCAATCCATTATAGATCCTAATTTTACGCAAAGTACTATGGAAATAGATTATGTTAGGATATACCAAGAAAGTAGCTTAGGAATTAGTGAAGTGAACTCTGAGTTGAAACTAAACATTTTTCCAAACCCTGCTCAAAATCAAACCACTATCCTTTCTCCAAAGGAGGCTCTTGGACAAGAAGTTTTTATATATAATCTTCTAGGTCAACTTATTAATAATTTTGTCCTCAACTCTCAAAGCACAAGTATTGACACCTCAAGTTGGGCCTCTGGGATATACTTCTTACAAAGAAGAGGACAACGAACAACAGAGACTTATAAAGTTATTAAAGAATAAGTTAGAAATCTTATGAAAATGATTGACTATTTAATTTGCAGACCAGATTTGGTTTTTTGAAAGGTCATGACATTATAATTTTTTATGTAAAATTCTATATTAAAGTATGAATCTTAGTTAGAATAAGTCAGCAGTTCTGAAATTGTAGAGTCAAAGTCTATAAATTTTCGTAGACTATAAATTCTTATACTATGGTTTCTATTCTCTTGGATTAGAGCATGCTTTCAATTTAAAATTTTGGTCCTTCTTTATTCACCAGAAGTAATGCCAATTTAATTAATTTGAAATTTCAAAATAAACATCAGTTTGCTATCTGCCTTTCGATTTCTATTTAGCAGTAAAAATTGGTAAGATTATCAAGGAAATAACTTGCTGATTTGATGAACTTATTTATAATTCAATTGAAATATAATGACTCCATAAGCTATTTTATTAAAACTTTAATCGTCAATAGGCTATCAGCACCAAGGATTTAACGTCCTATTACGATAAAGCTTATAGATATAAACTATTTTTATAGAATTGATAAATTATTAATTAAATAAAATATTATGTCGAAGGATTTTAAGCTTAAAACGATAAACCCTGCAACGGGTAAAAATATCAAACACTATGATCCAATGTCTGATAGTGAAATGAATAAAGCAATAGACGCTTGTCATAAAGCTTTTTCAGACTGGAAATTGATGCCTACGGTAGATCGAGCAAAAATCATTAAAAATATAGGTAAAAAATTAGCTGAACATAAGGACGAGCTCGCCAAACTTATGACTCAGGAGATGGGGAAATTAGAAAAAGAAGCAAAACCAGAAGTTGATCTTTGTTCAGCAATATGCGACTATACTGCTGAAACTGGTCCAGAGGGTCTTAAAGACGAGGAAAGAATATTACCAGAAGGAGGCAAAGGATTTATTACTTATTCTCCACTTGGAGTAATTTACGGGATACAGCCATGGAATTTCCCTGCTTATCAAGTAGTGAGATATTCTATTGCTAATCTTATGGCAGGTAACGGAGTCCTATTAAAACATGCTGAAAACGTTACTGGAAGTGCGTTGCTATTGGAAAAGATATATTTAGAAGCAGGATTACCTGAAAATTTATTTAAAGTATTATTGATCTCTCACGATCAAAGTGATGCGGTAATAGAAAATGATCATGTACGTGGAGTTACTCTAACTGGAAGTCCGGGAGCTGGAAGAATCATTGGAGAAAAATCTGCTAAAGCTTTAAAAAAGACTGTATTGGAACTTGGTAGTAACGATGCTTATGTCGTACTAGAAGATGCCGATATTGATCTAGCAGTTAAAACCTGCGTTATCGGAAGACTTTTTAATAATGGAGAAACCTGTATTGCCGCTAAAAGATTTATAGTTGTTGAGGCGGTGTATGATAAATTTAAAGATGCTTTTGTACAACAAATGGAGAACATCAAACTTGGAGACCCTACTCTAGAAGACAGTGATCTTGGACCTATGGCCCGAAAGGATCTTAGAGACGAATTACATGAGCAGGTCAAAAAAAGTGTTGAAAAAGGAGCGAAAATATTATGTGGAGGTAAAATGCCAGAAGGCGAAGGATACTATTATCCCGCCACTGTTCTAGACAATATAAAACCCGGACAACCAGCATATGATGACGAGCTGTTTGGACCTGTAGCTTCTCTCATAAAAGCAAAAGATACCGATGATGCAATGAGAATTGCTAATGATAGTAGATTTGGACTTGGTGGAGGGATATTCTCCAAAGATGAAGATATGGCTAAAGAATTGGCTCAAAAACATTTTGATACGGGGATGATATTTATCAATTCCTTTGGAATGGCAAAACCTAATATGCCATTTGGAGGTGTTAAAGATTCAGGTTATGGAAGAGAACACGGTGGCTTTGGACTCAAAGAATTTGTAAATGTTAAATCTGTATTGTTTGCATAATCAATTTGAATTCTTAGAATAAAAAAAGGAGCAACATCAGTTGCTCCTTTTTTTATTTGACTTACTTCAAAAAATATAAAGCATGCCGTAATTGACAATTTCGAATTGAGTTTCTAGAGTTTATGTTTTTAGAGAATAAAATGCAAATCACAAGGAGACATAAAAGTATTAAGGGATAAATTAAGAACTCTCGCGAGTATCGGCAACTTAACTCACTTTCCAACCAGATTTAGTTTTCAATAAAGTCATCACATTAGTTCCTCTATGAGATAATTTTCCGTTAATATAAAACTCATACGGCAGATTAAATTGTGCCAAATGTTCTGTAATTATGGAGTCAGAATCTATAATTTTTTTCAAAAGTCGTAACCTCCTCAGGTATAGATTTAATCCCTTCTATAAATTCCTTATCCGTTTGAGAAGAAATTGTAACCGAATCTCCAAGTTTTAAGCTATGAATCTTCCTGTTATGAACCGTCAAAATCTCCAGAGCCTCATGGTCTTTTGAATTTAAAGCCTCAAAGAAAGCATTCACTACCTCGTTAGGATTTTGAGCCATCGTTGCGAAGGACATTACTAAAAAAAATAACTAAATTTAAATTAAACATAAGTGATAGGTTTTTTTAATAAATATAGGACATTTCAAACTCCAGCAAATTTTATAAATGTGGCGGCTATTTTCTTTTGAATTTAGGGACAACTCGCCTTATCTTTCTCCTGAATTAACTTAATACTTATGAAGATACTTGGTATTTCAGGATCGGCTAGTCGGTGTAGTAGTAATTACTACCTTCTTAAAGCTATACAAAGTTACGCTGAAGGTGAGCATGCTATGAGCGTTTATGATCTGTTACCAAACTTTGAATTGTTTACCACAGATAGACTTAAAAATGGAGTCCCACAACATATTCAAATATTTAAAAACCAAGTACTCGACGCTGATGCTATCATTATTTGCACACCAGAATACACCCATAATATCCCAGCTGTCTTAAAAAATATGATAGAATGGTGTACCGCCTCTGGCGAATTTGCTCATAAAAGAATCTTGCCCATTACCTTCACACCTATAGCTGCTAGAGGTGAATTTGCGATGTCCTCTTTACTGATGTCGTTACAAACAATGGATGCTAAAGTTGTTTCTCAACTTCCGCTTTATAAAACCGATGTGGATATTGAGCACGAGCAAATTATACTTCCCGAAGACATCCGTGACATTATTGGTGCTGCTCTGGAGTTGTTTTAAAGTATTATTTAAAATTGGAAGTTATATAAATGAAAATTTAATCTATCAAAGACAAACTAATAATATGAAAATAATTTATTTAATAGCTCTTTTAATATGTACCAATACTTTTTCTCAGAACTTCTCATCCATTGAAGAAGCCATGGAAAATGCAAATAAAAAAAATGAAAGGTTTAAAGAGTACTCTGTTTTTGAGCATTCTACTCAAAAGATAAATTCTTCACTTAGGGAGATTGCCCCAGACATCCAGTCTATTTCTGTGAGTAAATCCGCACTTTCACTTATTCAAAAAGAAACACCAGAATTTATTCATTTTTATGTTTACCATGAAGATGATACATTATCGGTTAAAATGCAAAGACAACAGGTTATAACAGATGACTTTAAAGTTCGTAACCAAGACGGCAGGGTTTTAAAATATAAACCAGGATTATATTGCAGGTTTCAAAAGAAAAAAAACCTCATTGTTTAGTCCAGTTTGTATCTTATTTCAAAAAGACTAATCAATTTTATAAGGCTTAATTTAAATTTAAAAAAATAATAATTTTAAATTAAAACCTATTTTAAAATCTCCAAAAGCCGGCTCCACGCCTTTTCTCTAGCCTGGCTATTTTCCAAAGAGGCGTCTGGTTGTGCACCACTTCTCATAAAACCATGTCCGCCACCCAGATAGATTTCATAGTCATAAAAATTTCCAAGTTGATTCATACCTTCTTCTGTTTTTGATATTGTTGCATTTACTCTAGCATCGTTACCCCCATAGAATGCGTACACAGGAACTTGAATTTTAGCTAAGTCTGCTTTGTCTTTTGGAGCAGTGCCATAAAAGACAATAGCCTCTTCTAAATCTGGATTGTGAGTAGCATACCTAAAACTTTGTGAGCCACCCCAACAAAATCCAACGACAGAAACTTCTCCATTTCCTGCAGGGATAGATTTAGCATAGTCGAAGGCGGCATCCAAATCTGAAGTCACCTGCTTCGGGTCCAATTCATACAAGGCATTACGAGCAGCATCAGAATCTTTAAAATCGCTGGTTTTGGACATATTTTCTGAAGCCTTGGATAATAAATCTGGAGCTATGGCTATAAATCCCTTGGCAGCCATCTCATCTGCAAAACGTCTTGCCCAGTCGTTTAGCCCTCTATTTTCATGAATGACTAAAATTACCTTTGCTTTTTGGGATACTTCTGGATAAACGACAAAGTTGTATAAGGTGCGCCCATCATTCTCCAATTCTACCCATTCGTGATGCCTAGGTGACTTTTCTAAGACTTCTAGATCTGATTGTGCTGATATTGTAAGGCTAATAAACAGCAAGCCAATTGTCAAAAATTTTGAAACCATCATTTTTATGATTTAAGTTCAATTTTTAAGTTAAAATAGTCAACAAATTTAGATCCATACTACCGAAGCGCCCATAAGGCTCCTAAAGCAATCATAATAGCGAGTCCATAACTCAGCAAGGTCCCAATAAGCACATATTCTGTTAACTTTCTGTCCTTAGATCTAGACAGATCGCTAAACCGAAATATAGATTTAGCTGCAATCAAAAACCCTATACCAGCCCAATACCCCATAACTACAAATCCAAAGATAAACAAACGCTCTAAGATCCCTATATATAAGCCTGCCTTCTCCAAAGCTTCACCTTCAAAGGTCATAAGATCCCATTTGGATAAAGCTACTTTCAAAATGACAGCTGATACGGAAGTAAGCATTATAAAAGCTAAAATCCATATAATCCATTGCTCTGAAGGATTTAAAAAGCTAATCCAATTGATGTCAAAATAAAGCCCTAATGCCCCTATAAGGATAAGAAGATGCAGCAATTGATCTCCAAAAAAAAGATAGGAAGCCGGTACTCGATGCTTTAGTTTAATTTTAATGACATCTATGATTAAATGACTTAATCCAATAGCTACGATCACTGGAATTAATTTGACCTTGAAAGCCGTAAAGACAAACATCAAAAGAAAGTGAATACCTATATGCATCCATAAGTAGATAGACTTCAATCCTTTTTCTTCTTTATCTTTTACCCACTTGTTAGTTTGCAAGACAAAATCTCCTAAAAAGTGTGCTAATAAGAATTGAAGCAAAATCGTTGTCATTGTTTCAACATAATTGATTTATAATACTTCAGTAAACTTTGAATCTCCTTATATCCGACCTTCTGAAGCGTAAAACTTATAGTACTTGGCGCCTTTTTGAGCAGTTCTGCAATTTGCTTTTGAGTATAATCTGGATGTTCTAAAATAACTTTAAGGGTAACCGAATCTACACTTGACCAAGCATTGAAGGTAAGCAAACCCAAATCCAGCATTAAATTTAAAATTGTATCTTGTTGTTCATCCCCAGTATTTACAGCTAAATGATCTGATTTTAAATTTTCAAAACACTCACCCGATCTGTAAAATGCCTCCCCTTGCTCCTCTGTTATTTTGCCAATAGGCCCTTTTGAATTTCCTATGCCTATAGCCATTCTTACATCTAGAGCACTAAATTGTTTAATACAGGATTTAATGTACAAGCATGCTTCCAAACTAGATTCTATGTTGGTCTTTAATTGAAAGCTATCTCCTCTGAAGACTTCCCAATCCTCAGAAGAATTTCCATACCGATTCAAGGCATTCTTTAAAGACATAAGCCAATCTGAAGCTTTACCTTCTCTAGAATTAATAATGTCTCCGGTAATTACAGCTATCATAAAAATTATTTTGAACAATATAAAAATACAAAAATATTCGATATATATATCGGATTACTAATTATTCGATACATGCATCGAATAATTAAATATTCGATATATATATCGAATATTTAATACGATTCAATTCCAAAATTTAATCTTAAGTTTAAGTTATGGTTTGATCAATTAGATGAAGGAGAAAGCCTTGATTTAACTTCGAACATAAGCCAGTAGACTTATAAATTCCTATTTTACAAATAGAAATTCTATATTTAATTACATTTTAAAACTTGACCTAATGACCAAAAAAGCGAACGAATTTCAAGTCACATCAAAGATAAATTTAAAAAAAACCTCCACTTCTTTAACTCGCAAAAAGGGAGATAAGAAAATGAAAAAAGAGTTAAAAAAAGTGAGGAGAGAATTAGGTGATTTGCAGAATATACTTTACGCTCACGGAAAATATTCTGTACTTATTTGTCTACAAGGCATGGATACATCAGGCAAAGACAGCTTAATTCGTGAAGTGTTTAAAGACTTCAACATTAGAGGGATTATTGCACACAGTTTCAAAAAACCTACATCACAAGAACTTAAGCATGATTTCCTTTGGAGACATTACAAAGCTTTGCCTGCTCGTGGAAAGTATGCCGTCTTCAATCGTTCACATTACGAAAATATTATTATCTCAAGAGTCCACCCAGAAATTATTCTCAATGAAAACATTCCATACATCAACACTGTTGAAGATATCACTGAAGAATTTTGGACGAAAAGAATTCAACAAATTAAAAATTTTGAAAAGACCATAACCAGTAATGGGTGTATCATCTTCAAATTTTTCTTGCACATTTCTAAAGAAGAACAAAAACATAGACTCTTGAGAAGATTAAATAAGCCAGATAAAAACTGGAAATTCGCCCCTGAAGATATAGAGGAGCGAAAATTGTGGGAGGACTATATTCAAAACTATGAGAAAGCTATTAATGAAACTTCTACAAAAAGTGCTCCATGGTATGTCATCCCTTCAGATCATAAAGATCAAGCCCGGTTGTTAGTTGCTAAGATTTTAAAAGAAAAAATGTCGACTTACAAGGATATCCAAAATCCAAGCTTGCCTCCTCATCTGGAAATGAAGCTGGATGAGTACAAAAAAATATTAAAAGAGTAATACCTCTTAAAGTGTATGATACTAAATAAACGCATTTAAAACTAAATGTACAAGGTCAGTTTTAAGTTGATGCGTTGTAGCTTACTTTTGTAGCAGATCTTAGTCTTTATGAAAACTCAAATTCTCATATTGTTTATTCTTGTATTTAAAATTAGCTATTCTCAATCCATATTTGGAGAGGATAATGTCATTACAAAAAGCATGTCGGAGCGCTGGGAATTAGATGAGGAAGATAAAAATGGCACCTTTAAGCTAACGTATTACAAGCCTGTGTATGTCTTACCTACACGATGGTCCAACAACCCAAACGAACTACCACAAAGTGAAAACCGAGATAATAGCTTTGAAGACCCTCAAAATTATAATCAGGTAGAAGCCAAATTTCAATTGAGTTTAAAAACTAAGCTCATTCAATCCTTTTTATTTGGTCATGGTGATTTATGGTTAGGTTACACTCAGCTAGCAAATTGGCAAGTTTACAACAAACCCATCTCAAGACCTTTTAGAGAATTAAATTATGAGCCTGAACTCATTGTCAACTTCCCAATCAACATCAATCTATTTGGGCTGGATTTGAGAATGGCTGGTTTTGCCTTAAATCATCAATCCAATGGGAGAGATTTACCAAGATCTAGAAGCTGGAATAGGTTCATATTCCATGCAGCTTTCGAAAGAGATAACTTTCAAATGTACTTAAGACCATGGATAAGAATAGAAAATTCAATCAAGGACGATAACCCTTTTATAGAAAATTATATAGGTCGTCTAGAAGCCACTTTTATATATAATATAAATAAGCATAGCGTATCACTTATCGGGAAAAATGCAATGGATTTTGATGAAAACCGAGGGAGTTTGGAGCTTAACTATTTATATTCTGTAAAATCTAATCTTAGACTTCACTTACAAGTATTTACAGGCTATGGAGAAACCTTGATCGATTATAATCATAAACAAACTACCATTGGTCTTGGAGTTTCCTTTATAGATTGGTAAAAGACAACAAATCAATTTTTATTAAACCCCTTTGTGAATTTTTAGCGGGTGGATTCAGGAATATAAAAAACTTCGTAAGTTAGATTAAAATTACTCTTATTTTGTGGTTTGTTTTTCTGAAGACTAAGCAGATTTTATGAATAATTCTTTTGCGCAGGATTAAAACGTACATTTGCAATTATAGAAATGACCTATGATAGTATAGAATGTCATTTCAAAAAAACACTCTATGTTATTTAAGTCATTAGGACTCTCTGAAGCCCTTGTGAAAGCTGTAAGCGCACAAGGCTACGATACCCCAACACCTATTCAAGAAAAATCGATCCCTGCAGTATTGGAAGGGAAAGATGTTTTGGCGTCCGCCCAAACAGGAACAGGTAAAACCGCAGGTTTTACTTTACCTCTACTCCAATTGTTATCCCAAACTCCACCCTTAAGAAACAGACCTGTTCGTGCATTAATTTTGACACCAACACGAGAATTGGCTGCCCAAGTTCATCAAAGCGTAAAAGACTATGGCAAATTTGTTGATTTAAGATCGACAGTTATTTTTGGTGGTGTCAATCAAAAATCTCAAGTGTCTACCCTTCGAAATGGAGTAGATGTTTTGGTTGCAACTCCTGGTCGACTTATAGATTTGAACAACCAGGGTTTATTATCTCTCGCTAAGGTTGAAATCCTAGTTTTGGATGAAGCAGACCGTATGCTAGATATGGGCTTTTTAAGAGATATCAAAAAAATAATGGGACTTATCCCAAAACAAAGACAAACTCTACTGTTCTCTGCTACATTTTCTAGAGAAATAAGATCGCTAGCAAATGAGTTTTTGAAAAACCCTGTGTCTGTAGAATCCACCCCAGAAAATACAACTGTGGAAGCTATTGAGCAGCAAGTCTATCGCGTTGCTAAAGAAAAGAAATCAGACTTGTTGATAAAATTAATTTCTGAAGGGAATTGGGAACAAGTTCTTGTGTTTTCAAGAACTAAACATGGTGCTAATAAGTTAGCTAAAAAATTGGAAGCTGCTAAAATAGGAGCTGCTGCTATTCATGGTAATAAAAGCCAGGGCGCTAGAACCAAAGCCTTAGCAGGTTTTAAAAGTGGTAGTGTAAAAGTATTAGTAGCCACAGATATCGCTTCTCGTGGATTAGATATTCCTTTGTTACCCTATGTAGTCAATTTTGAATTACCTAATGTATCTGAAGATTACGTGCATAGAATTGGGAGAACAGGAAGAGCAGGTGCTAGTGGACTTGCCGTTTCTCTAGTAAGTGCCGACGAAACCGTATTTTTAAAAGATATCGAAAAGTTAATTGGTAATAAAATCCCTATGGATATTCTTGAAGGTTTTGAACCAGACCCTAATGCCTCTACCAAACCTTTTAATCCTCAACAGCGAGGAAGAAAACCACAATCCAATTCTCGTTCTGGACAATCCAATGGAACTCAAAGAGAGAGGTCCAGTAGCTCTAGACAAAACTCGAACAAACCAAGGCGATAAACTTCAAAAAAGGGAAACATGAGCGCTCAAAAGAATAACCCTTTGCACGGCATTACTTTAGAGCAAATCTTAACTGATTTGGAAGCTTTTTATGGCTGGGAATACCTTGGAGTCACTATCAACATACGCTGTTTTAAAGAAAACCCTTCTGTAAAATCTAGCCTTAAGTTTCTTCGTAAAACCCCTTGGGCAAGAACTAAAGTAGAGCAGTTATATCTGACGTTTCAAAGGGAAATTAATGGATAAGGCTCCACTAGAATTTTGGCTTAGGGGCTCTATTGAAGATGTTCCAGATTTGTTACAGCCTGCTGCTCATGCCTTATTTCAATCCAAACTAGAAGCCTACAAATATACTGAGTCATTTGACGAAACATTGCTTTGGAAAACACCTCATAGCAAAGCAAGTGTTGGATTTCACTTACAGCATATCACTGGAGTTTTAGACAGAATGCTATCCTACGCACAAGAAAAAAGCTTGTCTGAAATTCAATTTAAGGATTTAAAAAATGAAGGTGTCGTTAATACTAAAATTACAACACATACCTTATGTCGTAATTTTGATGCAAAAGTGGAAGAGGCGATAGACTATTTTAAAAAACTTCACAATACCGATTTAACTAGTAAGCGAAGTGTTGGTAGACAAGCATTACCCTCTACCCTTATTGGTGTTTTATTTCATGCTGCTGAACATAGTCAACGTCATATTGGACAACTTTTGGTCACTGCAAGTGTACTTCAAACTGAAGATGGCGAGGCGAAATCTGCTCTCCTGTAATTCTTATAATTAAGCTTTTCTATGCTTTAATTGAAGCCCGTAGAGAAAATTTCTTAAGTATTGATCCATAAGTTCTTTGTATTGAGGTTGAGTAGGTCTCCTTAAAAAAGCACTTAACTCGTGCTTACTCACTTTTTTTCCTGCTAATTGATAAAGCTCAATAACATCGTCTGACTTTAATTGAAACGCTATTTTTAATTTTTTAAGCACATCATTATTATTCAAAAAAGTCTCCAACTCTGGTTGAGGTCCCTCCTTTTTTCCTCGTTTATCAACAATAAGTCCATTTAAGAAGATGGCAAGCATCCTATCTTCCATTTCCACGTAAGCCTCGTCTTCCTCATCTTTCAACCAATCGCTCACTTCTGCCCTAGTGACTTCTTTGCTCCCCATGGCAAAAAGAGACATCATTTTGGAATCGGAAAAATCGAATGTATAGCGTAGTCTTCGCAGAATATCATTAGTGGTCATAGTTCATCATTTAAATAAGCCTAGAAGTCTCCTTCTCTTGCACTTGTTATATAATAGTGGTCAAAAATAAAGAAGACTATAAGAAGATATCCGTTTTTTTCTGAAATATATGTAAACTTGTAAAGTTATTTTTTTCATGTACAAACAACTACTTAAACACTTATCCAAGGATATTGAGCTCACACCTGCTGAAGAACAGGAGTTCCTCAGCATATTGGAGCATCATACTTTTTTAAAAAAAAGTCTCCTTACACAGCCTGGCCAAGAAGTTACCAAAGAATATTATGTGCTCAAAGGCTGCTTAAAAGCCTATTATCTCGATAAAGCTGGACAAAAGCATATTCTGCAATTTGCTATAGAAGATTGGTGGATCAGTGATTTTGAAGCATTTTTCAATGCTCATCCAGCTCAATTGTATGTAGAATGTATTGAGGATAGCGAAGTTTTAAGTCTTGACAAATCGGTTTTAGAAGATTTGTACTTCAGAATCCCGAAATTCGAGCGTTTTTTCAGACTTAAAATCACTAAAGCCTTTGTAGCCCTAAGAAACCGAATTCTTTCTACACTTCAAAAAGATAGCAAAACACGGTATTTAGAATTTTGTGAGCAATATCCAAACCTTCAAGGCAGAGTCGCCAATTATCATATTGCCAATTACCTTGGTATTACACCCGAAAGTTTAAGTAGAATTCGAAAGGGACTTTCTTAATTTATGGTATTGAATTCATAACTAGCACTTTATTAGTGACGGATTAACATACATTAACGCTATGAATTGATCTACATCAATTTTTAAGGAGACCTAAGTCTGTATATTTGTGTAAAATACAATATCATGAAAAAAATACTATTTGTTATAACAAGCAACGATAAATTAGGAGATACGGGAAACAAAACTGGATTTTGGATAGAAGAATTTGCAGCCCCTTATTATAAATTAAAAGATGCAGGTTTCGACCTTACCTTAGCATCTCCAAAAGGCGGACAACCCCCAGTTGATCCTAATTCTGAAACTGAAGATGCTGCTACAAAAGCAACAGAGCGTTTCAATTTGGATAAAGAGGCTCAAACCTTACTTTCCAATACCCATTCATTATCAGAAATTAAAGAATCTGATTATGATGCTATTTTTTATCCTGGAGGTCATGGTTTGCTTTGGGACTTAGTGGAGAATAAAAAATCAATAGAATTGATTGAATCTTTCAACGCTAATAAAAAACCACTGGCATTTGTGTGTCATTCCCCAGCAATATTAAAAAATATAAAAGGCACAGATGGACATCCACTAGTAAAAGATAAAAAAGTAACAGGTTTTACCAATCAGGAGGAGGACGCTGTTCAATTATCGTCTGTTGTTCCATTCCTATTAGAAGATATGTTAATTGAAAATGGAGGTGTATATACTAAGATTGAAGATTGGCATCCTTATGCTGTAGAAGATGGTAACTTGATTACTGGTCAAAATCCTGCTTCATCAGAAAAAGTAGCTGAACTTTTAGAAAAACAACTTAATGCATAATTTCATGCTTTGAGTATAATCAACTTAAGCCTCCTTTCTGGGAGGCTTTTTTAATGGGTAATACCCATTTTCTCATATATTCCAACTTGGATTTGGTTACCTTTGTTCTATAATTTAGATTATGCCATCCCTACCCCATCATATTGATATAAGAGTTAATCCAGAAGTTGCTCATGATACTGAAGGCTTAAAAAAAGCCATTACTCAGTATCTCGACATTCCATCAAGCGACCTTTTAGATTTTAAAATTCTTAAACGTTCGATTGATGCTAGAGCGAGACAAATTAAGTTTCAGTTACGCATAGCGTATTATGTGAAGGGAGAAGATGTGAATTGGCCATCACTACCGGTAAAAAAATATCAACACACCAACGAACACAGTTCTAAAGTCATTGTAGTAGGAAGTGGGCCTGCAGGGCTTTATGCAGCTTTAAAGCTTCTTGAACAAGGTCTAAAACCTATTGTCATAGAACGCGGAAAAGAGGTAAGAGCAAGGCGCCGAGATTTAGCAAAAATCAACAAAGAGCATTTGGTAAATCCAGAATCCAACTATTGTTTTGGTGAAGGAGGAGCTGGCACTTATTCAGACGGAAAATTATACACCCGTTCCGGTCATAAAAAAGCCATAAAGGAAGTGCTGGAAATTTTTGTTGAGCATGGTGCTAGTGAAGATATTCTCGTGGATGCACATCCGCATATCGGTACTAATAAACTACCTGATATTATCACGAAGATGCGAGAAACGATTTTGAATTTTGGTGGAGAAATACATTTTAACACTAAACTGACTGACTTTATCATAGATAAAAATCGACTTGTAGGCGTGGAAGTTAACCAAAACCAAAATATCTATGCAGAGGCTTGTATTCTAGCCACTGGACATTCCGCAAGGGATATATTTTATCTACTCCATAACCGAAACATAAAGATAGAATTCAAAACCTTTGCTATGGGAGTTCGTGTGGAGCATCCTCAATTACTTATAGATCAAATACAATATAAAAAACCAGAACGTGGCGATTATCTACCACCTTCAGCTTATAGTTTAGTCGAGCAAGTAGATGATAAAGGAGTGTATTCCTTTTGTATGTGTCCAGGAGGCATAATCGCCCCGTGTGCTACTTCCCCGGGAGAAGTAGTCACCAATGGGTGGTCACCCTCCAAGAGAAATAATCCTTATGCCAATTCCGGGATTGTAGTAACTGTTGATAACGAGCAATTGGAAGATTATCAAAAATATGGACCATTAAAAGGTTTGAAATTTCAAGAAGATATTGAGAAAAAATGCTGGACATTAGCTGGTGAATCTCAAAATGTTCCAGCACAACGACTTCAGGATTTTATAAAAAAGAGAAAATCTGATTCTATCCCCAAAAATTCATATCAACCTGGAACAACTTCAGTAGAAATGGATGCTATTTTTCCTGAAACCATAACAAAAAGACTTCGACAAGGTTTTATAAAGTTTTCTCAAAAAATGAAAGGCTTTGACCATCCTGATGCTGTTATTTTAGCACCAGAGTCTAGGACGTCTTCTCCTGTGAGAATACCAAGAGATAACGATACTTTAGAACATCCTGATTTAAAAGGCTTATATCCTTGTGGTGAAGGAGCAGGATACGCAGGAGGAATTGTTTCAGCTGCATTGGATGGCGAACGTTGTGCTAATGCCATTGCAAAAGTATTGATAAATTCTCCTCAAATTTCTAAATAAAAAAAACTGCCTATCTGAATTAAATAGGCAGTAACAAACTAAAATTAGAAAATAAGTTAATCAGCTTGATATATCTCTAAAACCCTAGCTGAAGGATCTTTAACATCCCCACTCCATTTAGGTAACCACTGATAAGGGGTTAGTTGAAAGTGTGATTTATAATAATATTCAAACGTTTTGAGGTAGTAATACGCTTCTTTTGTTGCGGGTTCAGGAGAATATTTAAACTTTTCAGTTTGAAATTCTTCATCAGAAACTAAAGTATTGACGTGTTCTTGGATAACAGAACTCCAAGATTTTTGTTTACTACTCACGCTATCTGAAAATCCGTTTTTACGACGCCATAGTATTTCTTCTGGAATTAAGTCTTCCTTTTCAAAAGCTTTTCTGATTAGGTACTTTTCAATTTTTTGGTTAGAAAACATTCTGCTTTCTGGAGGAATAGACATGAAGAATTTCACAAAAGCTTTGTCTGCAAAGGGAACTCTTGCTTCTAGTCCTGCGTTTGAAATTGACCTATCCGCTCTCTTCATATCAAAAAACTGAATGTCCTTAAGTAATCTAATGGATTCTTGTTGGAAACTCTCTGAGTCCGGTGCGTTTTGAAAATACAGATAAGATCCAAATTCATCTGCAGTTTCTCCAGAGAATAAGACTTTTACATCAGAGTGGTCTCTTACATATTTGGCGACGAGTTGGTGGCCCACCGAAGCGCGTATAGTAGTGACATCATAACTTCCTAACATATAAACTGTATGTTCTAGTTCGTTTAAGAAATCTTGTTCTGTACAAACGATGCTATGGTGTTTACTTCCAATATGATCGGCTACTTTTTTGGCAGCAACAATATCTGGACTTCCTTCTAAACCAATAGAAAACGTTTCTAATTGTTTTCCTTTTTCTTTTAATTTTCTTGCCAGTATTCCTGCTACAAGGCTACTGTCCAAACCTCCACTTAATAAGCAACCTAGAGGTCTTTCACTCATCATACGTTTTTCAACAGATTGAGTTAATAATTCATTGATTTTTTTACAGTACTCCTCTTCAGTGAGATCTGTAGTGACATAATCATGAAAAAAGTAAGGTATCACTTTATCCGTATGGGAATTCCAATAATGCCCTGGAGGAAATTGGTTTAATTCTTTTGTAAAGCTAATAGCTTTGCTTTCTGACGAAAAATAAATTTCAGAATCGTCATATCCCATATACATGCCTCTCACTCCTAAATGGTCTCTTGCAGCGATATATAGATCTTTGGATTCGTCATAAAGAACAAAAGCAAACTCCCCGTCTATTTCTTGAAGCATTTTCTCTTCACCTATCAATTTATATAAATCGATAAGAATTTCACAATCCGATCCTGTCTCTAACTTAATATTATATCTATCGGCTAATTCTAAATAATTAAATATTTCTGCGTTGGCCACTAGCCAAACTCCATCTTTATACATTGGTTGATTTCCCATTGGTGTTAAGCCATTTATGGCTAAACGATGAAAACCAAAATAGGTGTTTTCCTTAATGGTCTTAAAGTCTGAGGAGTCTGGTCCACGGTGTTTGATTTTCATGAACTCATCCACTAAGAATTGACTAGATTTTGCACTTTCGATGGCTACAAATATTCCACACATAACAGATTATATTTAAATTATATAAAGCAAATAAGGGATAATACTTAATATAAAACAACGTAAAAGCCATAATTATTAAAAATAAGTTTTAATTTAGCTAATCACTAAAAATTATAAAGATGATAGATGTAACTGATAGGAAAATCTTAAATATATTAAGTAAGGATGCTAAGGCTTCTCTTAAGCAAATTGGAAACGAATGCAACATGAGTGCTACAGCAGTTCATCTTAGGATGAAAAAACTGGAGGAACAGAAGATTATCACTGGTTCGAAGAGTATCATAGACACCTATTTATTAGGCTATCAAACTCAAAGTTTTATTGGTATTTACTTCAATAAAGCCAATATTTACAGGAAAGTAAGTCAAGCCTTGTATGAAATTGATGAAGTAGTAGAATGCAATTATACAACAGGTAACTTTTCGCTATTAGTCAAAGTAATATGTAGAGACAATAAGCACCTCACCGAAGTTTTAAGCAACAAGATTCAAATAATAGATGGCGTCGCTAGAACTGAAACCTTTATTTGTTTGGAGCAGACCTTTACTAGAGAAATAGAATTTTAGACTTAATGATTATTAGTTAATGCATTGATTTTTTTTCTAAAAACTTATTCCTTATGATTTGATCTACAGATACGTTTGTAATTTTACTTTCCAACCAAGATATGATATCTAGATATAAGAATGCTCGACGCTCATAAGGGTCATCTTCGTATGTCTTGAGTTTTTCTAAAACTTCTCTAAAAGCTGATTTGAGGTCGTGAGGAAAAATATCTGGTAAGGCTTTCATAAAACGGATAATTTCCATTTGTACATCATTCAACTCGTTCATTTTGATAAGAAACTTATAAGTACTTCTCAAATGTGACTCCAAGTGGTAATCCATACCGGCGTCATAATGTGCGAAAAGATTCAATATTCTTGAAAAACACATCAGATCTTCTCTCATTATTAAAGATTTATTGGAAATAATTTTATCCAAATAATGTATACACTCTTTATTGTTTCCTACACAAAAATGAAGGCTCGCTATTTTGTAATAGAAAACCATAATGTGGTGTTCATCAATTCTGTTTTGAAAATGCTTTATACCCTTTAAAATATCAGTCACTAAACTAAGCCCCTCTTCAAATAAACCTTTTATAAAACAGAGGTTTAATCTATCGGTATTTAGATATAAAAAAACTAGCCCCTCAATATTATCATCTTTTGGAAAGGATTTTTTTGAAATATTCAATTCCATATCTTCCAAAACAGCTTCAAACCTTTTGTGATCTTGTATGTAAAATAAAGATTCTAACAAGTATTGATTTCCTTTTAAAAACCAAACAGGGTTAAGGGAAATCATTTTAGGATAGTCTTGAAATAATTCTACCCATTTTTTGGAATATTTATAACAGGCTATAAAATCTTGGGTTAAAAAACTTAACCATAAGTAAGAATTATAAAGCCATAGTTTTTCTCTAAATCCTAAATCCTTTATATCAAATTTTGGTAAATTAGAATTGAAGTAGTGAAGAACTTCAACTTTCTCTTTGTCACTTTTTACATAGCCTGACTTTAAAATAATACTATAAAGTTTAAGTGACAAATTAGATAAACTACTCGCAATCAAGTTGAGATGACTAAATCTGCTGGACTGCTCAATCAAATCATCTGCTCTACTTTCAATACTTCTGGTGATATACTGAGACTCTATAAGTTTTTCTAACTCAACAATCTCAAATACTAAATTCTTTTCTTCATGGCTTACCGCTATTTCTTTAGCTTTACCTAAAATTTTTAGACTTTGCTTATACAAACCCTTATGGTAAAGAATAGTAGCAAATTCTGTTTGTTCCCTTATTTGTGAACGTACATTCTGATGAAAAGGATTTAGCTTAAGGCTTATTAAAATCTGCTTATATAAATGTGCTTTTACATTGGCTAATTGTTGTTTTTTCACAAAGCACATCGTCAAAATATCCTTTTCCTTGTACTTAGAAGCCTTTTCCAAAAAGTTGAATAAATTCAAGAATTTTGAATCCTCATTATCTTCCAATCGACCTACATAGAGCTTAAACTGGCGCTTTTCAGATTTGGTTAAAGACTTTATTAATAAAAATAGATTGTCTTTTTGATCTTTTATCATCAATGAAATTTTTTTATACAGTGCTAATTATCAGTGTCTTAATTAAAATAACAGGAGTTGAACATCGTAAAAATACCAATTACCGGTTATTTTTCAACGTTAATAACGTATAGTTTTGAAATAGAAACTCATAAATAATTTTGATATGTCACATGATAAAGTTGAAATTTTCGATACTTCATTAAGAGATGGAGAGCAAGTTCCTGGGTGTAAGCTTAATACCGAGCAAAAGCTCATTATTGCCAAAGAGCTTGATGAGTTAGGCGTAGATGTCATTGAAGCAGGATTTGCCGTATCGAGTCCTGGTGACTTCAACTCTATTGTTGCTATTTCTAAACTCGTTAAAAATGCTAGAGTTTGTAGCTTAAGTCGAGCGGTTGAAAACGATATTAAAGTCGCTGCGGAATCTATTGCCTATGCTAAAAGACCAAGAATCCATACTGGTATAGGGACTTCAGACTCTCACATAAAATATAAATTTAAATCCAACAGAGAAGAAATCATACAACGAGCTTACGATGCCGTAAGTTATGCTAAAACTTTTGTCGAAGATGTTGAATTTTATGCTGAAGATGCGGGTCGTACCGACAACGACTACCTAGCTAAAGTATGTGAAGTTGCTATAAAAGCAGGAGCTACTGTATTAAACATTCCTGATACTACAGGTTATTGTTTACCAAGCGAATATGGTGCAAAAATCAAGTACCTTGAAGAGAATGTAAAGAATATTGATAAAGCCGTTATTTCTTGTCATTGTCACAATGACTTGGGGCTTGCCACTGCCAATTCTATAGAAGCCATCATAAATGGCGCAAGACAAGTGGAATGCACCATTAATGGGATAGGAGAACGCGCTGGAAATACTGCTTTGGAAGAAGTCGTAATGATTTTGAAACAACATCCCTACTTAAATTTTGATACTAATATCAATACCAAACATCTTTTTAAATTAAGTCAATTAATTTCTAAGCACATGGGTATTTACCCACAACCTAATAAAGCAATAGTGGGAGCCAATGCCTTTGCACATAGTTCTGGAATTCACCAAGATGGGGTTATTAAAAGAAGAGATACTTATGAAATAATAGACCCTGCAGATGTAGGTGTTACAGAATCTGCTATTATTCTTACTGCTAGAAGCGGTAGGGCTGCTCTAGCCTATAAAGCTAAAAACGTAGGCTATGATTTAACTAAACTACAACTGGATGAAGTCTACGCTAACTTCTTAAATTTTGCAGATCAGCGTAAAGAAGTTAATGATGAGGACATTCACCAAATTATAGAAACAAGCAAAGTTTACAGAGATATTATGTCGGCTTAAAGATAAAACTATGAGTAAAACATTATTTGAAAAGGTCTGGGATGCCCATGTTGTAGATACAATAGAAGATGGTCCCCAGATTTTATATATCGATAAGCATTTAATCCATGAGGTCACCAGTCCACAAGCTTTTCAAGAACTAGAGAGAAGAAATATTCCAGTTTTCAGACCTAAAGAAATTGTTGCCACAGCAGACCATAATACCCCAACTGTGGATCAACATTTACCAGTGAAAGACGAATTGTCAAGAAAACAACTTGCTCAATTATCCGAAAATTGTAAAAAGAACAACATAAAGCTATACGAACTTGGACATAAATACAATGGAATAGTCCATGTTATAGCTCCAGAATTGGGGATTACCCAACCTGGCATGACTATAGTTTGTGGTGACTCACACACGTCTACACATGGGGCCTTTGGTAGCATTGCATTTGGGATTGGAACAAGCCAAGTGACTCAAGTATTTGCAAGTCAGTGTTTGTTACTGACCAAGCCAAAAAGCATGAGAATAAAAGTAAATGGAACTTTGAAAAATGGGGTACTCCCCAAGGATGTGATTCTATACATCATCTCGAAGCTAGGAACCAATGTTGGAACTGGGTATTTCTGTGAATACGCAGGAGAGGTATTTGAAAACATGTCCATGGAAGGTCGAATGACCGTTTGTAATATGAGCATTGAAATGGGTGCTAGAGGCGGTATGATTGCTCCTGACCAAACTACTTTTGAGTATGTAAAAGGTAAAAAGTTTGCCCCTAAAGCTGAGAAATGGAAGTCTTCACTTCATTATTGGAAGACTTTACCAACTGATAAGGATGCCATTTTTGATAAAGAATTCGTTTTTGATGCTGAAGATATTGACCCGATGATCACCTTTGGTACAAATCCTGGAATGAGCATTAAAGTAGGGCAGAAAATTCCTAACAAAAAAGATGCTTCTTTTGAAAAATCTTTGAAATATATGAATTTTCAAAAGGGTGAAGACATGGCAGGCAAACCTATCAATTATGTATTTATAGGGAGCTGTACAAATTCTAGAATTGAGGACTTTAGAGTTGTTGCCCATTATGTAAAAGGAAAGCAAAAAGCAAAAAACGTGACCGCTTGGCTTGTTCCAGGCAGCAGACAGGTAGAAAACCAGATTGAAAAAGAAGGCTTAAAAGATATATTCCAAAAGGCAGGATTTGAATTACGACAACCTGGCTGCAGTGCTTGTTTGGCTATGAATGATGATAAAATTCCCGAAGGTGAATATTGTGTATCTACCTCAAATAGGAATTTTGAGGGAAGACAAGGTCAAGGCTCTAGGACTATTTTAGCAAGCCCTTTGGTTGCAGCTGCTGCAGCTATTGAAGGTAGAATTGTAGATATTACTAAACAACTGAACTAAAATGGAAAAGTTTACAACCCTAAACTCAAGAGCTATTCCGCTAGATATTGAAAATGTCGATACAGATCAAATCATCCCAGCGCGTTTTTTAAAAACTACAAGTCGAGAAGGTTTTGGAGAAAACCTTTTTAGAGATTGGAAATACGATAAAAATGGATCAGAACGATCTGATTTTATTTTAAACGACAAACGCTACTCTGGTCGTGTTTTAATAGCTGGCGATAATTTTGGCTGTGGATCCAGTCGAGAACATGCTGCATGGGCACTTTCAGATTATGGTTTTAAAGGGATCGTTTCTAGTTTTTTTGCGGATATTTTTAAAGGAAATGCCCTCAATAATGGTTTGTTACCCATTCAGGTAAGTCCCGATTTCCTTAAGGATATCATGAAATTGATTTCTGAAAAGCCTGAAACGCGAGTAAGTGTAGATCTTGAAAGTCAAAGTATTTCTATAGAAAATTCAAAGCTTAAGGAAAGTTTTAAAATTGACACTTATAAAAAAACTTGCATGATCAATGGGTATGATGACATTGACTTTTTATTGAGTAAAAAAGATAAAATAGAACACTTTGAGAATCAAAGAAAGTTACTTAACGTTTATGATTGATGGGTTTGTGTGAGTTTTGTTTCTTTTAATTAAAGAAAAAACCAAGTTTTGAAAGCGCGACTTTATGCTCGTATTAACAAATAATAATAAACGCAAAAAAATAATAATAATTATAAAAAATATTAAAGATGAAATTGAATATAGCTGTTTTAGCCGGAGATGGAATTGGACCGGAAGTAAGCGATCAAGCTATTAAAGCATTGGATGCAATTGCTTTGGAATTTGACCACAAGTTTTCGTTTAACTATGCCAAGGTTGGGGGTGCTGCGATTGATGAATATGGAGATCCCTTCCCACAAGAGACCTTAGAGCTTTGTAAAACTAGCGATGCTATATTGTTTGGAGCGATTGGTGATCCAAAATACGATGATGCTGAAATACGTCCAGAACAAGGTTTACTTAAAATGAGAAAAGAATTAGGTCTATTTGCAAACATAAGACCTGTAAAAGCTTTTGACTCATTATTGGATAAGTCCCCCCTTAAAGCACATCTTATAAAAGATGTTGATATCAGTATTTATCGAGAATTAACGGGTGGAATTTATTTTGGAAAAAAAGAGGTAAGTCAGGATGGTAATTATGCCTCCGATTTGTGTGAGTATTCCAAAAAAGAAATTGAACGCTTAGCTCATTTAGCTTTTAAAGCAGCTAAAACTAGACGCCAAAAGGTCACCTTAATTGATAAAGCTAATGTCCTAGAAACTTCTCGCCTTTGGAGACGAACCGTTACAGAACTTTCCAAAGCTTATCCTGAGGTAAAACTGGAGTATTTGTATGTAGATAATGCTGCGATGCAAATGATATTGAACCCTAAACAATTCGACGTGATTTTGACAGAGAATATGTTTGGCGATATTATAAGTGATGAAGCAAGTGTTATCGGTGGCTCTATAGGTTTAATACCCTCAGCTTCTATTGGAGATAAGTACGCTTTATTTGAGCCTATTCATGGCTCCTACCCTGAGGCTACTGGAAAAGGCATTGCCAATCCTATCGCAGCTATTTTATCTGCAGCTATGCTTTTAGAACATTTTGGACTATTTGATGAGGCTGAAATAATTAATTATGCCGTAGAAAAATCACTGAAATTGGGCATCACTACCCCAGATTTAGGTATAAAACATGAGGAAATCTCGACTTCAAAAGTCGGTGACTTTATAGCTGATTTCATCAGTAACCCAACTGACTCCAACCATAATTTTATAAATATTCATATTGGACAGTCAACCATAATTTAGGCTTTACAATTTCTTTTATTAACAACTTCCAAAACACAGCATTTCTTTAGAAATGCTGTGTTTTAGTTTGGAAATTTAGCTTTTATTTCTTCTAAACAGAGATTTCCTATACTGCCTTCGTGAGTGTGGCTTTTAGCAGAATCCGAAGTATAGGTCCCTTCTTGAACTTGCTTCCCTATAGTTTGATAAGCTTCTCTAAATGACATTCCTTCAATTACCAGATTATTTATGCTATCTACAGTAGATAAATGCTGGTATTTTTCATCCGTTAAATCAATGTCTTTTACAATCACTTTTTGAATAGTATAATTAAAAATGTCAAGTATGTCTTTTACATCTTCAACTGCTGCAATGCTGTTTTCTTTTAGTAGTTGGAAGTCTCTATGATAACCGCTTGGCAAATTATTGGTAATTAAAACCATCTCGGTATGTAAAGCTTGAATTTTGTTGCATTTCCCTCTTATAAGCTCAAAAACATCAGGGTTTTTTTTATGTGGCATAATACTACTCCCTGTAGTCAACTGGTCTGGAAATCCAATAAATCCAAAATTCTGACTGTTATACAAACAGATATCCATAGCAAAACGCGACATAGTATTGCATAAACTTCCCAGAGCTAATGCTAAAGTTCGTTCGCTTTTACCACGACTCATTTGAGCAGCTACCACATTGTATTTTAATGTCGAAAAGCCTAGTTCTTTGGTTGTAAACTCCCTATTTATGGGGAATGAACTTCCATATCCAGCAGCGGAACCCAAAGGGTTCTGGTCTACCGTTTTTAAGGCCGCATCCAATAAAAAGACATCGTCTATTAACTGTTCAGCATAGGCTGAAAACCACAAACCAAAAGAGGAAGGCATAGCCACTTGTAAATGGGTGTAACCAGGAAGCAAAGAGTTTTTATGAGAGTCTGCAAGCGATAGAAGCGTGTCGAAAAAAGTTTTCGTTTTCGTTTTAATTTCCTTTAAATGATCTTTATAAAACAACTGTAAAGCGACCAAAACTTGATCGTTTCTAGAACGTGCCGTATGAATTTTTTTACCGACTTCTCCTAAACTAGTGGTCAACTCAAATTCAATTTTAGAATGAACGTCTTCAAACTGAGGTTCAATTGTAAAAGTACCTTTTTCAATTTGTTGTGCTAGACCTTTTAAACCTTGTTCTAATAGAATTAATTCGTCACCAGTTAAAATACCGATGTGCCTTAACATTTTAGCATGTGCTAGAGATGCTTGAACATCGTATTTAGCAATATGTAAATCGATTTCACGGTCGTTACCAACAGTAAATTGTTCTATTTTTTTGTCTATTGAAATACCTTTGTCCCAAAGTTTCATAAGTGTAGTTTTACTAGTTTCAAATCTCAGTTTTATAGTACTTTTTTTAATAAACTAATGTAGGTTTTAATCCCATCTTCAATTTCATTTACATAAATAAATTCATCTGCAGTATGCGATCGCGTACTGTCGCCTGGACCTAATTTTAACGAAGGGCAAATTAATATCGCTTGGTCTGAAAGTGTTGGTGAGCCATAGGTTGTCCTTCCCAATTCTGTACCCGCTTTCACCAATTCGTGTTCGAGAGGAATAGAAGAAGAGTTTAATCGAGTACTTCGAGGTATAATACTTGAGCAAGGTGCATTTTCTTGAAGAGTTTGTACAATTTCTTCGTTGGTATAGCATTCGTTCACTCTCACATCGACGACCAACTCCACCTCCCCTGGTATTGCGTTGTGTTGCTTACCAGCCTTTATTTTTGTTACGGTCATTTTTACATCACCTAAAACAGACGATGTTCGTTCAAATTTATAATCTTGAAACCATTGCAAAACGGGTATGCAGTTATAAATAGCATTGTCGGTATTAGGATGAGCAGCATGACTAGGTGTACCTTTTATTTTAGCATCAAAAACAACCAAGCCTTTTTCGGCAACAGCAAGCTGCATTAAGGTGGGTTCACCAACAATAGCCACCTCTATTTTGGGAATAATGGTCAACATACTATTTAAACCATTATCGCCACTGTTTTCCTCTTCAGCAGAGGCTACGATGACTAAGTTGTACTTCAAGTCTTTCTTTGCATAAAAATAGGCGAAAGTGGCTAATAAAGAGACCAGACATCCCCCAGCATCATTACTTCCCAATCCATATAGCTTTCCACCTTCAACCACAGCCTCAAATGGATCCTTGGTGTAACCACTATTAGGTTGCACAGTATCGTGATGGGAGTTGAGTAAAATCGTAGGTTTACTTTCATCAAAATATTCATTGGTTGACCAAATATTATTTTTTTGACGGTTAAAAGGAATGCTCTGATGTTGAAACCAATGCTCTATAAGTTGCGCTGTCTGTTCCTCTTCAAAAGAAAAAGATGGCGTTTCTACGAGTTGTTTCAATAAGTTGATGGCTTTAGTTGTTAGTTTATCTATCATTTTGTTATGCTTGTAAAATATGTAAATGGGTTAAAAATCATTTCAGATTTGCCAATGCAGACTTTATTGACTCTATGATTAATGGCATTTATGCTATTCTTAATTTTAGGAAGCATACCATCAGAAATTATTTTATTTTGAATTAACTCTTGCACATTATCTGGAGTTATGGATTCTATAACTGAAAATTCATCATCGATATCCCTTAAAACTCCACTTTTTCCAAAACAGTAATATAATTCTGTTTGGTAGGTCTTAGCCAAAGCAATAGCTAATTCTGAAGCAATGGTATCGGCATTGGTGTTTAAAAGTTGTCCATTTTTATCATGTGTAATGGCACAAAATACAGGCGTTATATTTTGGTTAATCAATAATTCCAGAACTTCTGTATTGACTTGAGTCACATCGCCTGCAAATCCAAAATCAACAGGAGTAGTAGGTCTTTTTGTAGAAATGATGCTATTTCCATCTGCACCCGAAAACCCGATAGCGTTGCATTGGTTAGCCTGAAGATTTGCAACTATGTTTTTATTGATTTTACCAGCATACATCATAACAATTATATCTAGAGTGTGGACATCGGTTATACGTCTGCCATCAATCATTTTAACTTCTACACCCATTTTTTGAGCCAAATCTGTCGCCAATTTTCCACCACCATGGACCAAAAGTTTAGGGCCTTTAAGGTTTGAAAAGTCTTTTAGAAAGCCTAACAAAGCTTTATTATCATCTATAATATCCCCGCCTATTTTAATGACTTTAAGTGTTTTCATTCCCATACTAATCTTCCCAGAGGGAAGGGTTTTATTTATTTAAATCTTCTACGAGTTGCTTCAAAATCACCTGTGCAGCGAAAGTTCTGTTATTAGCTTGTTGCATCACTATGGACTGGTCACTATCTAAAACAGCATCTTCAACAACCACATTCCGCCTTACAGGTAAGCAATGCATAAATTTCGAATCACCTAGCTTAGCTTTCGTCATCATCCAGTTGTTATCTTGAGATAAAATCTGACCATATTCCTTATAACTACTCCAGTTTTTTACATAAACAAAATCAGCATCTTTCAAGGCTTCCTCTTGATTGTAATTAATCTGTGAGTGTTTAGTAATTTCAGGGTTTAACTCATAGTCTTTAGGATGCGTGATACAAAAATCAACCTCCAAAAGCTGCATCATTTCAACAAATGAATTGGGTACAGCTTGAGGCAAAGCTTTTGGATGTGGTGCCCAAGACAATACCACTTTAGGTTTTCGTTTTTTGCTTAATTCTGAAATTGTTATCGCATCTGCCAATGCTTGTAAAGGATGTGACATTGCACTTTCCATATTAATAACTGGAACCGATGCATATTTTACAAAGCTATTCAACACATATTCAGACTCGTCCTTTTTCTTGTCTTTTAGAGTTGGAAATGCCCGAACTGCAATTACGTCTGCATATTGCGAAATAACTTGAGCCGCCTCTTTAATATGCTCAGAAGTATTGGTATTCATAACAGTACCATCTTCAAATTCTAACTGCCATGCATCGTTTACATTTAAAATCATCACTTCCATACCCAAGTTTCTAGCCGCTTTTTCTGTGCTTAATCGGGTACGTAAGCTGGCATTAAAAAATAACATGACTAAGGTTTTATGCTTGCCTAATTCCGAATAAAGAAAAGGATTATTTTTCAGCGATATGGCTTGCATAATAGTCTCACTGAGATTTGAAATATCTGATATAGTGGTATATTTTTTCATTTTACAATTCTAGTTTTAGGGCTTCAAATAAGAAGTCTATATGTTTTTTTTGAATAGTTAAAGGTGGGAGAATTCTAATGAGGTTAGGATTTTTAGAACTTCCTGTAAATATGTGTTGATGATAAAGAAGATTTTTCCTTAAAGTAGCAACGGGAAAATCGAACTCCAAACCTAGCATTAATCCACGTCCTTTAACAGCTTTTAATTTGGGGATTTTTTCAGCTTTACCAACAAAATAATTTGACATTTCTTTGGCATTTTGCATCAAGTTTTCTTTCTCTAAAACATCTAGGACAGAAAGCGTAGCTGCACAAGCTAGATGGTTTCCCCCAAAAGTAGTGCCTAACAGCCCGTAAGATGCTTGGATACTTGGGTGGATTAAAATACCACCAACTGGGAAGCCGTTGCCCATGCCTTTCGCTATTGAAATAATATCCGGTTTAAAATTATGCTTTTCAAAAGCGAAAAAATCACCAGTTCTACCAAAACCAGACTGTACTTCATCAGCAATTAATACTGTATTGTATTGTTTACAAAGTTTTTCTAAACCTTGACAAAACTCAGTTGTACTTTGGTCTAAGCCACCAACACCTTGAATGCATTCAACAATGACTGCACAAGTTTCGTTTTGTTTTAGAATATCTTCAACTGCATTTAAATTACCCAACTCTACAAAATCAACACCTTGTTGAGCATTTAAAGGCGCTACAATCTTTGTATTATCTGTGGCTGCCACCGCTGCCGAAGTACGACCGTGAAAGGAATTTTTGAAGGCTAAAATTCTGTGCTTTTGATTATGAAACGACGCTAATTTTAGAGCATTTTCATTAGCCTCTGCTCCAGAACTACACATAAATAAGTGGTAGCCTTTACAAGCAGAAAGGGCTTCGAGTTTATTAGCCAATTTAGCTTGTAACGGATTCTGAATAGCATTACTATAGAATCCGAGAGTTTGAATTTGTTCTGTGATTGCAGCTACATATGTTGGGTGGGAATGCCCAATAGAAATTACTGCATGTCCACCATAAAGGTCTAAATATTCAATGCCGTTATCATCGTAAACGTAAACATCTTTTGCCCTAACAGGTGTGACGTCAAATAATGGATATACTTTAAATATACTCATATCTGTTCTTTTTTAATGTTGTTAATCTTATTAAATGAAGCGACCATACCTTGTATTAGAGATGAGCTCAATCCTTTGTGCTCCATTTCATTTAAGCCTTCAATGGTACAGCCTTTAGGCGTAGTCACACGGTCAATTTCTTCTTCTGGATGTAGACCATTCGTGATTAATAAATTGGCAGCACCTTCACTGGTATACATAGCTAGTTCTTGGGCTTCTTTAGCATCAAAACCTAGTTGAATTGCGGCTTGAGTTGAGGCACGAATGAGTCTCATCCAAAAGGCAATTCCACTTGCACAAACCACAGTTGCTGCTTGCATTTGAGATTCTGGAATAGCCAAAGTATGTCCTAATCTATTAAAAATAGCTTCAGCAACTTTTATGCGTTTTGCGCCTTTTTCATTACTACATAAACAAGTCATAGATTTTCCAACAGCAATTGCTGTGTTTGGCATAGCTCGAATAATGAACTGGTCGTTACCAACTAAACCTTCAATCTTTGGAATTAAAAATCCAGTTATTGTTGATATTAAGATGTGATTTTCTGTTAGATAAGGCTTTATATCTATTAGGATTTGTTCAAAATGTGTTGGCTGAACTGCAAAGATTAAAATATCGGATTGTTTTACAGCTTCAAGGTTTTCTGTAGTTAACGTTACGTTTTTATAGCCATCAAATTCTTGAATATCATTCAAATCTCTTTTGGTTAAATATAAAGATGTAATCGCATTATTTGTAAGGAGTCCTTTTGCGATGGACTTCCCTAAATTTCCTGTTCCTATGATTGCGATTTTCATGTTGTTGTGTTTTTTATTAACACCTGACAGGTTTTTAGAACTAACAGGTTTTTGGTGAACTTGTTAAAAATAATTTGCTTTCAACTGTAAGCCTTCTTTTTCATTAAAACCAAACATCAAATTCATATTTTGAACCGCTTGCCCTGAAGCCCCTTTTAAAAGATTATCAATAATACTTGTAACTAATAGTTTGTCGTTGTGTTTATGTAAATGAAGAATACATTTATTGGTGTTTACCACTTGCTTTAAATGAATAGGATCGTCGGAAACAAAAGTAAATGCTGCATTCTTATAAAAATCTGAATACATTTTTTTTGCTTCTTCTATACTCCCTTCAAACTTTGTGTAAAGTGTAGAGAAAATACCTCTTGAATGATTCCCGCGATTCGGCATAAAATTAATTTCTGAATTAAAATTAGACTGTAATTGATTTACAGTTTGGTTAATCTCCGCTAAATGTTGATGTGTGAATGCTTTGTAATGCGAAAAATTGTTGTCTCTCCAAGCAAAATGTGTTGTTGCTGATAAAGAGGTTCCTGCCCCAGTAGCTCCTGTCACTGCGTTAATATGTAGATCATCTTTTATCCCGTTGGATTTGGCTAGTGGTAATAATGCCAATTGAATTGCTGTTGCAAAACAACCTGGATTTGCAATATAATTTGCTTTTTTAATAGCTTCTTTTTGTAATTCTGGCAAACCATAAACAAAGCCTTTTCCATTTAAATTCGAATCCGCTTCTAATCTAAAATCAGTGCTTAAATCAATAATTTTTGTGGTTTCAGAAAAGCTGTTTTTTTCTAAAAATGCTTTAGAATTACCATGACCTAGACATAAAAACAAAACATCAATCTCTGGATTTATTTTGCTTGAAAACACCAAGTCTGTTGACCCAATTAAATCCTGATGGATTTTACTAATTTTATGTTCAGCATTGGAAGTGCTATAAATAAAATTAATGTGAGTTTCAGGATGATTGAGTAGTAGTCTTATCAATTCTCCCGCTGTGTATCCTGCACCGCCTATTATACCTACCTGTATCATGATTCTGAATTTACCTGTTGATAGATTTTATTCTGATTACCAAATATTTTTATGAATCCTTTGGCTTCTGCTGCTGTCCATCCTGTGTTCTCTTCTCCATAACTCCCGAATTTGGCATTCATTAAATCATGCTTAGAATCTATACCATCCAACATAAAATGATAAGGCTTTAAACTCACAACCACATTTCCAGAAACTTTGGCTTGACTGCTTTCTAAAAAGGCCTCCGTATCTCTCATCACCGGATCTAAATACAGACCTTCATGTAAATGCATCCCATAGAAACTAGATAAGTATTCTTTATGCTGAAGTTGCCATTTGGTGAGTGTATGTTTTTCCAGTAAATGATGGGCTTTGATAATAATTAGAGCTGCAGCGGCTTCAAAGCCAACCCTCCCTTTAATGCCAACAATGGTATCCCCTACATGAATATCTCTACCAATCGCATAAGCCGAGGCTAGTTTGTTTAATAACTCGATATTTTTCTCTGGTGAATTTTTAGTGCTGTTTAAAGCTACAAATTCACCTTTTTCAAAGCTTAAGGTAACTTTTTCACCTACTTCTTTTTTAAGTTGTGAAGGATATGCTGATTCTGGTAATGGATTTTGAGAGGTCAAAGTCTCCTTGCCACCAACACTTGTGCCCCACAGTCCTTGATTGATAGAATATTTTGCTTTATCCCATGGCATCTCAATACCATTGGACTTCAAATAATCTATTTCTTCTTGTCTGGTTAATTTTTCATCTCTTATTGGTGTTATAATTTCTATTTCAGGTGCTAAAATTTGAAAGATCATATCAAAACGCACTTGGTCATTACCAGCACCTGTACTGCCGTGAGCTATATATTGGGCATTGATGCTTTTAGCGTATTGAACAATTTCAATAGCTTGAATAATACGTTCAGCACTTACAGACAATGGATAAGTATTGTTTTTTAGAACATTACCATAAATAAGATATTTAATCACCTTTTGATAATACGATTGAATAGCATCGATATTTTGATAGGTTGCCACACCCATTTTGAGGGCTTTAGCTTTTATTTTTTTAATTTCTTCTGAAGTAAATCCTCCTGTATTTACACTTACGGCATGTACTTCGTATCCTGCTTTTGATAGGCTAACTGCACAATATGACGTATCTAAACCACCGCTGTAGGCTATGACTAATTTTTTCATTTTTTATCTTTTTTTAGAAAAATGGACTGTTTCAATTCTTTTATTCGTTTCCATATTTTTTTATCAAATGGGTGTTTTTTTGTTTTAGGTTCTTGTTTGGCTTTAGGGTCAAAAAGCATTCCTGTACACAAGCACATTTTCTGATTTGTTCGTTGAAGTATATCGTAATTTTTACAGGTTTGACAACCGTTCCAAAAAGACTGATCATCTGTTAATTCAGAAAAGGTCATAGGTTTGTAACCCAAATCGCTATTCATTTTCAAAACAGCTAATCCCGTGGTAATGCTAAATATTTTAGCGTCTGGGAATTTAATTCTGGATTGATCAAAAATTTTCTGCTTAATCTGTTTTGCCAAGCCAATATTTCGATAATCGGGATCTACAATTAAGCCTGAATTGGCTACAAATTTACCATGGCTCCAAGATTCAATGTAACAGAAGCCTGCAAACTGATCTCCGTCTAAAGCGATAACAGCATCACCCTTTTTCATTTTGGCGTTAATGTATTCAGGCTCTCGCTTAGCGATACCAGTACCCCTAATTTGTGCAGCTTTAGCAATAGCTTGGCAAATAATTTCAGCATAAATACTATGCGACTTATCAGCAATAAGAATTCTCATTGTGATTGATGTTTTAAAAATTAAGAAAAAAAATTAAATTTTGAAGAGTAGAACCGAACACATCTAAGTTCTGTAGAATAGAATAGCCCCTAGGAGCGACGAAATAGATTAAAAGAACTAATCGTAGGAATAGCAGTCTTAAAACTAATTAGTGAATTTTTATATGTGATGTGAATAGACATAATGATAAAATAAAATTATAATAAAAGAAATTATAGCTTTGGAGAGATAAAAACTAGCTACGGCGGAGAATTTCTATTATTAGATTGTGTGGTAAAATTTTATTTTTGGGTAATTTCATACTTCAAATATAAAATTATTATTCATATAACCAATTAAAGATCAAATATTTATTCCAATTATTAGCGTTAAACTAAAAATTGAAACAAATCTGGTTTATTGTTTAAGTAATCTCCATAAAACTTTTTGTCTTTCATACGCTTTACCAACGGTTCTAAGTCTTCTTTCGATTTCAGTTCTAACCCTACTACTGCGGCACCATTTTCTCTATTGGTTTTTTTAGTATATTGAAAGTAAGTAATATCGTCATCAGGCCCTAAAATTTCAGCAACAAACTGGCGCAAAGCTCCAGCCCTCTGAGGGAATTTGACAATAAAATAGTGTTTTAACTGAGCATACAGCATAGCTCGTTCTTTTATTTCAGCAGTTCGCGTAATATCGTTGTTACTCCCACTTATAATACAGACTACATTTTTACCTTGAATTTCTTCTGCATAATGCTCTAAAGCTGCAATGCTAAGAGCTGCTGCAGGTTCGGCTACAATCGCTTCTTTATTATATAAATCTAATATAGTCTGGCAAATATGACCTTCATCTACAGTTATCATATCGTGCAAGTTTTGCTTGGCAATAGAAAAGGTCAAATCACCTACACGTTTTACAGCCGCTCCGTCTACAAAGCTTTCTATCGTATTCAGTTCAATATTTTTATCATTCATTATAGAATTTGACATGGAGGGAGCACCTTTAGGCTCTACCCCAATTATTTTGGTAGATGGAGATAAATGTTTAAAAACAGAGGAAAGCCCTGAAGCTAATCCACCGCCTCCAACGGGAAGAAACACATAATCTATTGTTTTTTCTTCAGATTGGTTTATAATTTCAAGACCAACCGTCGCTTGTCCCTCAATGACTTTTGGATCGTTAAACGGATGTATGAAGGTCTGGTTTAATCTGTCGCGTTGTGTCATGGCTGCATGATAAGCATCATCAAAACTATCTCCAACTAGAACGATATTTATAAATTCTTCCCCAAACATTTCCACCTGATCTACTTTTTGATTAGGTGTTGGGGAAGGCATAAAAATTGTCCCTTTAATCTTTAAGACTTTACAAGAGATGGCAACACCTTGGGCATGATTTCCAGCACTAGCGCAAACAATCCCGTTTTTTATTTCATCTTCCGAAAGTGAAGACATTTTATTGTAAGCTCCTCTTATTTTATAGGAACGAACTTGTTGTAAATCCTCTCTTTTGAAAAAAACATTGGAATTGTATTGTTTTGAGTACCTCAAATTATGGCTTAGAGGAGTAACAATGGCAACCCCTTTAAGATTTTCGGATGCTTTTATCACATCCTCAAGTTTTGGAAAATAAGTGGTTTCTACTTCCATTTTATAAAGTCACTTTTTCTTTAGGTTCTGTTTTGAGTGCTTTCATGGCTATCATGGCTGTTCTCAATCGTTTACCTACCTTTTCGATAGGGTGATTTCTTATCTCAGCATTTACCTCTATTAATTTAATGTTATCGAGTTCGTCTGCATTAGGATAAGGCTGCCCAATAACTGAAGTATCTACAGACTCCATAAAATCGGCTAATAAGGGTTTGCTGGCATGATCAAATAAATAACAACCATATTCTGCTGTATCAGAGATAACTCTATTCATTTCAAATAATTTTTTTCTTGCAATAGTATTGGCTATTAAAGGTAACTCATGTAAAGATTCGTAATAGGCAGAATCTTCAATTATCCCAGCACTTACCATGGTTTCAAAAGCTAATTCAATTCCAGATTTAGCAAAAGCAACGAGAAGGACAGCGTTGTCAAAATACTCTTGTTCACTAATATGTTCCTCGGTTAATTTTGTTTTTTCGAAAGCAGTTTCACCTGTTTCAGCCCTCCATTTTAAGAGATTAGCATCATCATTAGCCCAGTCTTCCATCATAGTTTTAGAAAAATGACCAGAAAGGATATCGTCCATGTGTTTTTCGAATAAAGGTCTTAGAATAGTTTTTAATTCTTCGGAAAGTTTAAAGGCTTTTATTTTAGACGAGTTAGAAAGACGATCCATCATATTGGTTATCCCTCCGTGTTTAAGAGCTTCGGTAATGGTTTCCCATCCGTATTGAATTAATTTTACAGCATAGCTTGGCTCTATACCTTCATCTATCATTTTGTCGAAAGATAAAATAGCACCAGTTTGTAGCACTCCACAAAGAATAGTTTGTTCTCCCATCAAATCACTTTTCACCTCAGCAATAAATGAAGATTCTAGAACACCCGCTTTATCTCCGCCAGTGGCTACTGCATAGGCTTTTGCTTGTTCCCAGCCTTTCTGTTCAGGATCATTTTCAGGATGAACCGCTATGAGAGTTGGAACCCCAAAACCTCTTTTGTACTCTTCTCTGACTTCTGTTCCAGGACATTTTGGTGCGACCATAATCACGGTGATGTCCTTTCTTATGTCCATTCCTTCTTCCACAATATTAAACCCATGAGAATAACTTAAAGTCGACCCAGTCTTCATCAGAGGCATAATACTTTTAATCACATGGGTATGTTGTTTATCTGGAGTTAAATTCAAAATCAAATCTGCATCAGGGATCAATTCTTGATAAATTCCCACCTTAAAATCGTTAGACTTCGCATTTTTGAAAGAATCTCTCTCCTCATCAATAGCGGCTTGTCTAAGAGCATATGAAATATCGAGGCCAGAATCCCTCATATTAAGACCTTGATTTAAGCCTTGAGCTCCACAACCAACGATCACGATTTTCTTGCCTTTAAGGACTTTTACTCCACCTTCAAACTCAGAAGATTCCATAAACCTACATTTACCCAACTGTTTGAGCTGTTGTCTTAAGCTTAGTGTGTTAAAATAATTTGCCATTTTACTATGTTTTAGTTTTAAAATACCTTGAGCATTTCACTTATTTTCATTTCATCCTTGGTTACCGCTATGCGACCGGATCGAGTAAATTGCATGATTCCAAAGGCTTTTAATTCTCTATGAAATAATTCGATATCCTCAGTTCTCCCCGATTTTTCTAAAACAAAAAACTCTCGGTTCACGTGAACTATCTTTGCATTGCTATCTTTGATGATGTTTTGAATTTGTCGTTCTTCAAAAAGGAATTCTGATTTTATTTTGAACAAACACGATTCTTGGTAAATGATCTCATCTTCTTTATGATAGTAAGCCTTGATCACTTCCACTTGTTTTTCTATTTGTCCGATGATTTTCTTCATTCGATCTTCGGACAATTCTACAACAATAGTCCATTTTGCAATATCTTCAATTTCAGAAGACGATGTATTAATACTTTCAATATTGATATGTCTTCGTTGAAAAATAGCGGATATTCTATTTAGCAATCCGATGTTATTTTCGGAGTAAATCGAAACGGTATAAATTTTATTTTCGCACATATTATTCTAATCTTATTTCTGAAACACTCGCTCCTGAGGGTATCATTGGAAATACATTACCTTCTTTTTCAACACAAACTTCCAAGAAGTAAGGACCATCACTTGCCATCATTTCTTGAACAGCCAATTTTAATTCTGACCGCTTTGTCACTTTTTGAGCATCTATATAATACCCTTTAGCAATTGCAACGAAGTCTGGATTTGTCATTTCTGTAGAGGCATATCGTTTGTCAAAAAACAACTGTTGCCATTGCCTTACCATACCCAAAAACTCATTGTTCAAAACCACTATTTTTAGGGGTATTCTCTGTTGAAACACAGTTCCTAATTCTTGAATAGTCATTTGGTAACCTCCATCACCAATAATTGCAATGACATCGCGCTCTGGTGCAGCCATTTTAGCTCCAATGGCAGCTGGAAGAGCAAAACCCATAGTTCCTAATCCCCCAGAAGTAATATTACTTTTTGTAATATTAAAGTTTGTATATCGGCAAGCAATCATTTGATGTTGACCTACATCACTTACAATAGCAGCATTACCTTTTGTCTCGAGATTGATCTGATGAATAACTTCACCCATAGTAAGACCTTCTTTTGTAGGATGAAGATCATTCTTGATAACTTTATCATATTCAATAGCATATAAATCTTTGAATTTCTGATGCCAATCGGGATAGGTTTTTTCTTCCAAATAGGGTAATAATTGAGTCAAACTATCCTTAGCATCACCAAGAATTCCAATATCCACAGTAACGTTTTTATCGATTTCAGCAGGATCAATTTCAAAATGAATGACTTTGGCCTGTTTGGCATAAGAATCCAAATTTCCAGTGACTCTATCATCGAATCTCATGCCAATAGCAATAAGAACATCACATTCGTTTGTGAGCATATTGGGAGCATAATTACCATGCATTCCAACCATACCAACATTCAAGGGATGAGAAGTAGGCAAGGCGGAAGCTCCTAGGATAGTCCAAGCTGCTGGAATACCTGATTTTTCAACTATGGCTTTAAAAATGTCTTCAGCTTCACTCAAAATAACACCTTGACCCCAAACAATAAGAGGCTGCTTTGCAGAATTTATTAGTGCTGCCGCTACTTCAATTTGTTTTTTATTCACAACAGGAACAGGCTTATAACTTCGTATACCTATACATTTTTGATAAGAAAAATCAAACTCTTCAAACTGAGCATCTTTAGTGATATCGATTAAAACAGGACCTGGTCTTCCGCTTTTAGCAATGAAAAAAGCTTTAGCAAGAACTTTAGGTATATCCTTAGCTTTTGTGATTTGGTGATTCCATTTGGTAACAGGTGTAGAAATCCCTATAATATCTGTTTCTTGAAAAGCATCACTCCCTAATAAATGGGAAGACACTTGACCCGTAATACAAACCAAAGGAGTAGAATCTATTTGAGCATCTGCAATACCAGTTACCAAATTTGTCGCTCCTGGGCCTGATGTTGCTATGACAACTCCTACTTTACCAGAAATTCTGGAATAGCCTTGAGCAGCATGAGTCGCTCCTTGTTCGTGGCGAGCCATGACATGGTGAATTCGATCTTGATATTTGTAAAGTTGATCATAAACAGGCATTATAGCACCGCCAGGATAACCATATAACGTATCAACTCCTTCTGCCATCAAACATTTCATTAATGCCTCACTACCAGAAATCCTTTCTTTAGTGATTCCTTTTTCGTTTTTTTCAACGGTATAGCTTTCTTCCATCCTTGCCGATTTTTTCTTCTTCTTTTACTATTCTTAAAATTCGTCTGTCACGCAACCTTTTGATGCAGAATTGACCATTCTTGCATATTTATAAAGAACACCTCGTTTGAATTTTAAATCTGGTGCCTTCCAATTTTTTTTCCTTTTAGTGAGTTCCTCATCAGATACCTCTAAATTGATACTGTTTGTCTCGGCATCAATAGTGATATAATCCCCTTCTTCAACAAGGGCAATTGTACCGCCTTCTTGAGCTTCTGGAGTGATATGCCCAACTACGAAACCATGAGTTCCTCCAGAGAATCTTCCATCGGTAATCAAAGCGACATCTTTGCCTAGGCCTGCTCCCATTATTGCAGCAGTAGGTTTCAACATTTCTGGCATGCCTGGACCTCCCTTAGGGCCTTCATAACGAATAACCACTACATCTCCTTTTTGAACTTTTCCATCTCTAATTCCATCATTAGCCTTGTATTCACCTTCAAAAACTTTTGCCTTACCTCGAAATTTTAAACCTTCTTTCCCTGTGATTTTAGCAACGCTGCCATCTTCAGCTAAATTCCCGAAGAGCATTCTTAGATGTCCTGAAATCTTAATGGGGCTTTCTATTGATTTTATGACCTGCTGACCTGCTGTAAGATCCTCTTCATCTAGTAAATTTTCTGCCAAAGTTTTTCCTGTGACGGTTAAGCAATCCCCATGAAGAAGTCCTTTTTTAAGTAAATATTTTAAAACTGCTGGAATTCCACCTACCTCGTGTAAATCTTCCATGAGGTACTTACCACTAGGTTTTATGTCTGCTAAAAAAGGAGTATTATCACTAATAGCTTGAAAGTCACTTAAAGTGAAATCAATTTCGGCGGCTCTAGCAATAGCTAGAAAATGTAAAACAGCATTTGTAGATCCTCCCAAAATTGTAATTAACCGTATAGCGTTTTCTAAAGATTTTCTTGTAATTATATCTGAAGGTTTGATGTCTTTTTCCAATAAAACTCTCATAGCTTCACCTGCTTTAATAGACTCTTGTTTTTTTTCTGGACTTAGTGCTGGATTCGAAGAATTAAAAGGTAAAGTCATTCCTAAAGCTTCTATAGAAGAGGCCATCGTATTAGCGGTGTACATCCCTCCACAAGCACCAGCACCAGGACAAGCTTTTTCTATAATGCTTTGGTATTCCTCTTCTGGCATGGTTCCAGCCACTTTACTTCCCCAGGCTTCAAAAGCGGAAACCACGTCCAATTTTTTTCCATTATGACAACCAGAATCGATGGTACCTCCATAGATCATAATACAAGGTCTATTGAGTCGAATCATAGCTATTAAGGCACCGGGCATGTTTTTATCGCAGCCTACGACAGTAATTAAACCATCATAACTCATAGCTTGAACAACAGTTTCCATAGAGTCTGCGATGATATCCCTGGAAGGTAAAGAGTAGCGCATTCCTGGTGTGCCCATAGAAATTCCATCACTCACCCCTATGGTATTAAATATTAAACCTATAATGTCTTCATTTGCTGTCCCCTGTTTAGCAAGTTTAGCGAGATCGTTTAGATGCATATTACAAGGATTCCCTTCGTATCCAGTACTAGCAATACCTATGATAGGCTTAAAAAAATCTTCTTTAGTTAAACCTATAGCATGCAGCATAGCTTGAGCAGCTGGTTGAGTAGGATCTTGAGTAACAGTTTTGCTATATTTATTTAGTTCCATTGTGCCTGTTTCATTTTAAAAATCGAATTTAAATTTTTAAGAGATGATGACTCTTTTAAAATGAAAGTGTTTGTTAAATTCAATCACCAAGAAACAAACATAAAACATTAACATACAGACATTTAATTAATACATATTGGAATACTCAACTCTTTATATTTTTAAATTTCTTTTTGAACACAACCATATCATTTATCCCTGAATATGATTTTGGAATGATTAGATAGCTTTTGAAGCGGAGTAGAAAACTCCTTCTACAGGCATTAAATGCTGTTCATAAATAGACACTATGTTATTTGTATTCTCTCAAACTTCAGTGCTATCGACTAGCCGAGTTGCTGGAAAAGTGAACTAGACGATTAACATAAGTAGTGCATCATTAATCGTATCAGGGGTAAATTCAGAAGAAAATATAATCTGCAAAAAACTCAACTCCTTTAGTTGAGTAAAATCGATTTGAGTTCATCGTAAGTAGAGATTTGGATGGACTTTTTCTCTTTGTCAATCACAGCTTTTATTTGTGGTGGTAACTCTACTTTCGTTTGAATAGCTTTTTCTACAGTCTCCAAAAATTTGCTAGGATGAGCGGTCTCTAAAAACACACAGTGGGTATCAGGATGTTTTTGTTGATACTCTTTTGCAGCTAAAAAACCGATAGCTCCATGTGGATCTGCTATATAGTTATAATCTTTATAAAGCTCTTTGATCCCTTCTATAGTAAAGCCATCTGAAAAGCTACTCGAAGACAAGTGGGCCTTGAGATTGTTAAACTCGTTTTTGAATATTTCCTGAATTCTAATAAAATTACTAGGATTACCAACATCCATAGCATTACTAATAGTTGGTACTGTAGGTTTTGGCTGGTAATTTTCGGTTTCTAAGTAGTTTGTAACAACTTGATTACTGTTGTTGGCGGCAATAAAATGATGAATAGGCAAGCCTAATTTTTGCGCCATAAATCCAGCACAAATATTTCCAAAATTACCGCTTGGTACAGAAAAGACAATTTTTTTATGATTTTTATAAAGCTGTTTGTAAGCAAAGAAAAAGTAGAACATCTGAGGCAACCAACGCGCCACGTTGATGGAATTAGCCGAAGTGAGTTGAATGTGATCTGTGATTTGATGATCTAAAAATGCTTTCTTTACCATATCCTGACAATCATCAAAAAAACCATCGACTTCCAAAGCAGTAATGTTTTGTCCCAAAGTAGTGAGTTGCTTTTCTTGAACCTTACTCACTTTACCCTTTGGGTAAAGTATGACGACCTTAACACCTTCGACTCCAATAAAACCATTAGCAACTGCTCCCCCAGTATCACCAGAGGTAGCCACCAAAACTGTTATATCATTTTTTTGTTCAGAATGAAAAAGCCGAAGACATCTGGACATAAACCTTGCGCCAACATCTTTAAAAGCCATGGTTGGACCATGAAATAACTCTAGAGAAGATATATTTTTATTTAAGGTAACTACGGGGAAATCGAAACAAAGCGTTTCAGAAATAATTCGTTTTAATTCATCATTTGAAATTTCTGGTGCAACGAATTGCTGAATAGCTTCAAAAGCAATCTCTTCATAAGATAAATCACCTATGGATTTGAAAAATGAATCTGGCAAGGGTTTTATTGAGGTTGGAAAATATAAGCCTTTATCTGACGCAAGTCCTTTGATGACTGCTTCTTTAAAACTTACTTCTGGTGCTTGTTGGTTAAGTGAATAAAAATTCATTCTAGTATATTTTTTATAAAAACTTATGCCTCTATGATCTTAATGCCTTTTGAGTTGATTTTGGAAACGTAAGTTTCGAATTGAAAAGTAGTTTTGGTATATACTTTGCGCATAGCATGTTCCACTGCTTTTGCTGTTTTTTCCCCTTTGGATAAAGCAAAAATTGAAGGTCCAGAACCAGAAATACCAATTCCAAGAGCTCCTGAACCTAAGGTGGCTAATTTTATATCTTCAAAATGAGGAATAAGTTTACTGCGGTAAGGCTCTCCAATGGTATCATGAAGAGAACGCTGCAAAAGTTCATAATCTCCATTATGTAAAGCATGGACCAAACTCCCTAAGTTTGACCACTGTGCAATAGCATCTTGCAATGGAACAGATTTTGGTAAAATAGCTCTGGCTTCAGCAGTTTTAATTTCAATTTGAGGATGTATAATTGTAGCATAAAGCTCATCCGGGATTGGAAGCTCTAAAATCTCTAAAGGGCAAAGACTTTTTACCAATGTAAAGCCACCAAAAATGGCTGGGGCTAAATTATCAGCGTGTTCACTTTGACTTGCTAAGGCTTCACCTTTCATTGCAAAACGAGTCAATTCTGTTTTGGTGTAAGGTCTTCCCATAAGTTCATTAATAGCAAATACACTACCTGCAGCACTTGCAGCACTACTCCCTATTCCGCTACCTGGTTTTATGAATTTATAGATTTCAATTTCAAAACCACAGTCTGGTTTTAAATCATCGATGAGCGCTTGTGCAGAGACTCCAGCTACATTTTTATGTGTTTCAAAAGGCAAATCAAAACCTTCAATCTTTGTTATTCGGATCCCTTTTTCTGAAGATATTCTCACGACCATATCGTCACCAACAGTATCTAAGCAGAACCCCAAAACATCGAACCCACAGGATACATTAGAGACTGTACCTGGAGAAAATATGCGTATTTCTTTATTCAAAACCACTCTATTTTATTAGGTTATCAAAAAAATTTACTCTTCTTTAATTCAATTTATCTATTGCTTACTCTTATGATATCTGCAAAGAGTCCAGACGCTGTAACCTCTGCTCCAGCTCCAGCTCCTTTTACAAGGATAGGCTGTTCTGGATATCGCTGAGAATAAAACATAACAATGTTATCTTTCCCTTCTAAGTTGTAAAAAGGATGACCTTGAGGAATCTCTTTTAAAGATACATAAGCTTTTCCTTGGTTAAATTGTGCAACATATTTCAATTGGGAGTCATTCGCTTGAGCAGAATCGAATAGGTCTTGAAAATGCTTTTCATCTTCGATAAGTGTATTATAAAAATCATCCACACTGTCGCTTTTTAGATTGGCTTGAGTCAAGAAAGATTCGTTAGCAATATCGTCTAGATTCATTTCATAGCCACTTTCCCTTGCCAGGATAAGTATCTTTCTAGCGACATCTACACCGCTTAAATCTATTCTAGGATCTGGTTCTGTAAAGCCTTCAGCCTGAGCTTGCTTCACGACGTCATGAAATTTTGTTGAACTGTTAAAATTATTAAAAACAAAGTTTAAACTTCCAGATAAAACAGCTTCAATAGATGTTATTTTATCTCCTGAAGCCACTAAATTATTTAGCGTATCAATTATAGGTAAGCCAGCTCCGACATTGGTTTCGAACAGAAATGAAGCATTGTATTTTTTGGCAAGGTCTTTAAGGTTTTTATAATTTTTGTAATCACTAGAACAAGCAATCTTATTACAAGCAACTACGGAAATACTTCGTTTTAAATACTCTGCATACATGCTGGAAACAGATTCACTTGCTGTAATATCTATAAAAATACTGTTTCGTTTATTCAATAAAGTAGTTTTCTCTAAAAAACCATGAAGGGATGCTGGTTCGCCAGATGAAAGCAATTCTTTCCAGTTTTCTAGTGGAATACCGTCTTCATCAAAAATCATTTTTTTAGAATTCGAAATCCCTATAACTCTCAAATTAATGTGTAATTCTTTTTTTAAAAATTTGCTTTGTTGATGTATCTGAGACAACAATCGTTCTCCAACATTTCCTACGCCAGTAATAAAGACATTAAGCTGTTTCGTTTTAACTTCAAAAAAAGTTTCATGAAGAGAATTCAAGGCCTTCTTGACGTCTTTTTTAAAAATAACTGCCGATATATTTTTTTCAGAAGCCCCTTGAGCTATTGCTCTAACATTAATATTGTTCTTTCCTAAAGCACTAAACATTTTTCCGCTTATACCTTGATGATTTTTCATATTATCCCCGACCACAGCGACAATTGACAAGTCTTTTTCGACAGTTACAGGTCTGATTTTTCGTTTTGAAATTTCATATTCAAATTCCTCATTTACAGCTGTGGCTGCAAGCTCTGTATCATATTCTGAAATTCCGAAACAAATAGAATGCTCGGAGGAAGCCTGAGTAATAAATATAATATTAATTTTTTCAAGAGCTAGAACTTCAAACAAACGTTTAGAGAAGCCTGGAATGCCAATCATTCCATTACCTTGGAGCGTAAGCAAAGCAATATTATCTACGCTTGTTATTCCACTCACTACATTAGCTCTAAGACCTAGGTTACCTTGAGTTTTGATTAAAGTCCCTTTATCATTCGGCTTTAGCGTATTTTTAATTAAAATTGGTATTTCTGAGTCCAAAGCTGGCTGTATTGTAGGTGGAAATAAAACCTTAGCCCCAAAATGAGATAACTCCATAGCTTCCTGATAAGACAATACTTCTATAGGAGAAGCTTGTTTTACAAGCTTAGGATTAGCGGTATACATGCCGCTAACATCAGTCCAGATTTCTAGTTGTTTTACTCTAAGAGCCGCAGCAAAAATAGAGGCTGTAAAATCTGATCCTCCTCGGCCAAGAGTGGTTATTTCTCCAATATTAGATTTTGAAACAAACCCTGGAAGAATTGTAAGTCTATGGCTTTCTTGAAAATAGTCTTGAATATTTTTGTTGGTTACCAAGTAATTAACATCTGCTTTTGTAAACATAGAATTGGTCACAATAAGTTCCTGACTGTTTTTTCTTACAGCGTCAATACCTCTTGTTTTAAGGGCTTCTGTAATAATAAATGAAGACATTAATTCTCCAAAACTCACCAGTTTATCAGATGTTTTAGGGGTTAATTCGTTGATCAGAAAAATCCCATCCAACAGATTTTTCAAGTAATTTAGTTCACTTGATAAATAATCTTGAGCTATTTCATGACCAGATGGAATTAATTCTGAAAGAATTTTAAAATGGATATTCTTTATAGCTTCAAATTCTGTGATATAGTTTTCATTTTTATTTAAAGCTAGTAAGCCGCAGTTAAGCAGTTTATCTGTGATACCGCCTATAGCAGAAACCACACAAATCACTTTTCCTTTTTTTGAATAACTTTCTAGAATATCCATAACCTTAGTTATGTTTTCTGAGTTGCATACTGATGACCCTCCAAATTTTAATACATCCATGACCGACATTTTTTCGTTATTGAGCTACAAATTTTTAGTTAAAACCATTTACAAATGACGGTTAATTTATCTTGAAAGAAAAGAGTCTATAGCTCTTTTCTTTCAAGATAAATGATTCTAAATAAAAGCACCGTTCAGCTAAAAATAAATTAAAGGAACTCGTTTTAATTAATAAATCTGTAATACCAAATTAAATTTTATTGTATCGTATGGATAAACTGAATTATACTACGACGTAGCTCAGCACAAGTTTTTTGATTGATTGAAGTCAAAAATAATTAGCATAACCTCAGCTACTGCAATTATTTTTGATAAAAAGCAAACGAAAAAAGCCTGTGCCGAATTCGTATCGGTAAAACGATTTATTGCGACATTATACGTTTAAATTGGTATAAAAATAGATTTGTTTTAATAGAATTGAAAGCGATATTTTTATCAAAATAAAAAAACTCCTCTAATAATTACAAAAGAGGAGTTTATAAAATTTGAGATATAAAGAAAATAATGTGATAGGAGCACTCTAAACCTACATTCATTAATGATCATTCTGGAGTAAGCCTCTTTTAAAAGATATAGACTATATCCTTAAAATTCTTGATCTCTAAAATAAAATTTAAACTTAAACTTTTCAGCTAAAGTTAAAAAAGTTAATAAAGAGCAAACTAATTTTTACTAAGCTTTGAAACTTCTTTCAAAGTGACTTGAGAAAGATCTCTATCTTCATTACCAAAGTTATTCATTACATAATTCATCACATCGGCAACTTCTCTATCGGTAAGCCCCATGGAGGACATATAGTTATTGTATGTCTTCCCATTAACTTCTATTTCCCCTTTAAGTCCGTATTTGACAGATCTAATGCTTTCTATTCTTTTTTCTGAAAGCCAATTTGAATTTGCTAAAGGTGGATATATCCCTTCAACACCCTCTCCTTCAGATAAGTGGCAACGAATACAGAAGCCTGAATACACCCCTTGACCATCTTTGATGCTTTGTTTTAGATCTTTCTCCTGAGTAATAGGGTAATAGCCTGAAGAATTTTCAGATTCAAATTCAAGTCCAGTGTAGAATGAATTAAAGGCAATAAAAAACATTAAAAACAGATATTTCATACTTAAGATTTAGGAAGCATTTTAACGACACCAACTCCTTCTATACCAACATAAATAAAACCATCCGTGCCTTGTTTTACAGTTCTCACTCGTCCAACTTTATTTAAAAGTTTTTCTCTTTTCTGAACTCCATTTTCGTTTATAACTAAATGCTCTAAGTATTGGAACTTGAGAGAACCGGCTAGTATATTGCCTTTCAATTTTGGATATTTATCTGAAGTGACAAAAGTCATTCCACTAGGAGCAATGGAAGGAACCCAATAATAAAATGGCTGTTCCATGCCTGGCTGTGAAGTTTGGTCTGTAAAATCGGTACCGTCATAATTGATTCCATAACTGATGACAGGCCAACCATAATTTGCTCCTTTTTTGATGATATTGATCTCATCACCTCCTCTTGGTCCGTGTTCATGAACCCAAATTTTACCAGACTCTGGGTGTATTTCCATGCCCTGTGGGTTTCTGTGACCATAAGAATAAATAGCTTTTCTGGCGTTTTCTTCAGCATAAAAAGGGTTATCCTCAGGAATAGAACCATCATCGTTAAATCTATAGATTTTACCTCCATCCCTATTGATGTCTTGAGGGTTTACCTCTCTCTCACCTCTTTCTCCTATAGACATGTATAAGTACCCGTCATTATCAAACTCCAATCGGCTACCAAAATGTTGGCCTTTTGTTGTGTTTGGTGATGCTTTATAAAGGGTCTCCATATTAGAGATCTGTCCATCGATAAAATCAGCTTTTACCAGTGCTGTATGGCCTCCATCTTCATCACCTTGGGTAGACGCATGTGTAAAATATATCCAAGGCTTTTGCGGATAATCTGGGTGAATTTTCACGTCTAATAATCCACCTTGCCCTCTGTTATATATATTTGGGACATCGGCAACTTTAGTGGTTGATCCGTTTTTGTGATAATAAATCTGGCCCTCTTTTGAAGTTGCTAAAAAGCTTCCATCTTCAAAAAAATCCAGTCCCCATGGTATTTCTATATCTTCTATAATAACTTCATGAGAGTAGTCTTCTTCCAAAGTATCAATTGTACTATCGCTCTGAGCGCAAGCCATAAAGCTAATACTTAACAATCCAAGAGTCAATGCCTTTATATTCATAATCAAAAAAATTTTAATCTAATTTCGAAAATAGATCTCTATTTTACACTTAATTAGGAAGACTTTATTGTTTTGCTTCTAGGTTTTCTATCTTTATTTGAAGCTCGTTGATAGTTTTTTCTTGATCATCAATTATCCGTTTGCTATTTATATATAAAAAAACGGCCATTACTGCGGATAACATAAAAAGATATAAGTAAATATTTTTAGCCATTACACTTCAATTTTTAAATTATCGTATGCCAGAAAAACACCTTCTGGTAATTCATTTTGAACGTCATCATGAAATCCCATGTGGTGGCTTATATGAGTGAAGTAGGCTCTTTCAGGTTTTAAATAATCAACCACATCCAAAGCTTGGTTCAAATTCAAATGGGATCTGTGTTCCTCTTTTCTTAAAGCATTCAACACTAGGGTTTTCACACCTTTAAGTTTTTCTAATTCTTCATCTGGAATGATCTTGGCATCTGTTACGTAAGCGAAATCGCCAATTCTAAACCCATAGACTTGGAGTTCTGGATGGTAAACATTCATAGGAATAACTTCTTTATTCCCTATTAAAAAAGGCGAATCATCAATAAGAGTAGTGTCCAAAGTTGGAGCGCCAGGGTATTTATTTTCAGTTTCGAAGACATATTGAAACCTTTGTTTTAAACTCTCTAGAACTCTTTTATGAGAATAAATTGAAATATTTCCTTGCCTAAAATAAAATGGCCTTATGTCATCGAGTCCTATAACGTGATCGTTATGTTCGTGAGTGAATAAAATACCGTCTATTTTTTGAACATTATTGGCTAGCATTTGCTGCCTAAAGTCTGGACCACAGTCAATTACATAAGAAAAATCTTCCCACTCTAGGAGCACTGAAACCCTTAAGCGCTTGTCTTTTGGGTTTTTACTTAAACACACTGGATGATCACTACCTATTATGGGAACTCCCTGAGAAGTTCCTGTACCTAAAAATGTTACCTTCAAAACGTTATTTTAAAACAAAACTATAGTTTTTTTTTCTTAGGATAAGAGTATTACCTATTTTTGTTGTGAGTTTAAAAACTGTTTAAGACTTCATAAAACTTCAGCTTATGTCTATTACAATAATGGGTGACAAAGACTTTGAAAGTGCACTTTCCATCAAAGATAAATCCTTAAGAATAAATCTCAACGAAAATATTTACGGAACTTTTGCTGAAATTGGTGCGGGCCAAGAAACCGTAAGGAATTTTTTTCGTGCTGGAGGCTCCTCAGGAACCATAGCAAAGACAATGAGCGCCTACGACAAGGACTTTAGTGATGCTATCTATGGTATTGAAGAAGATAGACGCTATGTTACAGAAAGTAGACTTCAGAAGATGCTGGACCATGAGACCAATCTTATTGAAGAAAGGATTCATAGAAGTAAACACCCCAATAAATTATTTTTCACCTACGCGAATACAGTTGCTACAATAGATTTTGCAAAGCGCTATAAAGGCCATGGGTGGGTTGGAATTAAATACCAATTAAAGCCTAAATCTGAATATAACAAAATAGCTTTGCACATTCGTTTTAAAGAAAACGATGCCAGATTACAGCAAAACACACTGGGAACTTTAGGAACAAATCTTATATATGCTGCATACTATGCCCATAATAATCCTAAACAAATCCTAAATGAACTTTATGACCATTTACATAAGGATCAGATAGAAATTGATACTATAAACTTTTCCGGACCTGTCTTTAAAGATGTGGATAATAGGTTAATGAGTTTACAATTGGTAAAAAACGGCATGACAGAAGCCGTCATGTTTGCGCCAGATGGTAATAATATTTTACCCGCTAAAGCATTATATAAAAAGAATATCTTAGCCCTAAGAGGGAGCTTTAGACCTGTAACTAAAGTGAATATGGATATTTATGATACCGCTCTGGAACTTTTTGAAAAGGAAAAGAAAGTTAAAAAGGAAAATATCCAAGCTGTATTTGAAATTACCTTATCTAACTTAAGATCTGAAGGTGAAATAAACGAAGAAGACTTTATGGATAGAGCGAAACTACTTTGCTCACTTGGCCATACAGTAATGATTTCAAACTTTCAAGAATACTATAAACTTGTAGAATACTTTTCTAATTATACCAAAGAAAGAATGGGACTTGCTATGGGTGTAAATAATCTTATAGATGTTTTTGATGAAAAGTATTACAGGCACTTAAGCGGAGGAATCCTTGAAGCTTTTGGTAAGTTATTTTTTAAAGATTTGAGGGTTTATTTATATCCTTATAAAGATCCAAATACAGAAAAAGTGACTAATAGTGACAACTTAAAAGTTCATCCTCGTATGAAAGAGCTTTATAAATTCTTTAAGCATAACGGAAGAGTTGTTGATATTGAAAATTATGACAAAGATATTTTAAGTATATTTTCTAGGGATATTCTCCAGAAAATCTCAAACGGTGAAGATGGTTGGCAAGAAGCTTTACCAGAAAAAACTGCTAAAATGATCGATGAACAAAAGCTTTTCCAAAGAGAATATAAGAAGACTTCTGAAAAAGTAGGTTTTTAAAATCTTTTTTGAATCCTATATTACAAGCTGCTTAGGGAAACTTAAGCAGCTTGTATCTTAAGTGTTTTTCCAAAAGTACGGTGTAAACAAAATCAATACTGTAAATAATTCTAATCTCCCTATCAGCATTAAAAAGGAGCTCCAAAATTTACCAAATACAGAAAGCGAAGCATAATTATCTACGGGACTAAGTTCTCCAAAGGCTGGCCCGACATTTCCTAAAGAGGATGCAGAGGCTCCCAAAGCAGTTTCAAAATCTAGTCCAGTTCCTGCAAAAACTGCAGCACCTATAATAAAAGATAGTGAGTATAAGATAAAAAATCCCAGAACATTATAGACGATTTTTTGGTCCACAGAGGAACCTTTATATCTCACTGGAAGGATAGCGTTAGGGTGAAGTATTCTTCTAAATTCTTGAAATCCATTTTTAATCATAATAAGATGTCTTATCACTTTTATTCCACCTGAAGTTGACCCTGCAGACCCTCCGAGAAAAAATAACCCAAAGAATAAAACAGTAAGTAAAGGTGTCCATAAGGTGTAATCTGCAGAGACAAATCCTGTTGTTGTTATTATAGCGAGTACTTGAAATAGGCCATGACGTAGTGCACTTTCAATTTCTCCAAATACCATAGGGTATTCTATACTCGCAATAGTTGGATCTGAGAAATAATAGATCGATAGTGAGGTAATTGCAGTAGCCCCTATAATAAATAAGAAATACCATTTAAATTCTTCATTATGAAGAACATTGAATATCTTACCCTTAAATGCGTAATAGCTGACCACAAAATTGGTCCCTGCCAAAAACATAAAAAATATAACAATATATTGTATAGATGGATTATCATTCCAATAGGCTAGACTGGCATTTTTTGTTGAAAACCCTCCAGTAGAAAGAGTACTAAGGGCATGATTGGAAGCATCAAACCAAGTCATACCAGCCACTTTTAGCAGAATTGTTTCTGAGAGAGTATATCCAAAATAAATAAGCCATAAGCGTTTAGCTGTATCTGCTATTTTAGGCTTGACTTTGTCAGCACTAGGGCCCGGAGACTCTGCAGAAAACAATTGCATCCCTCCTATTCCAAATAAAGGTAATATGGCTACAGCAAGAACGATAATACCCATACCCCCTATCCAATGCGTAAGGCTTCTCCAAAGCAAAATTCCTTCTGGTAATGCCTCAATATCGTTTACAATTGAAGCTCCTGTAGTGGTATACCCCGACATCGTTTCAAAAAAGATATTTTCAATCCCCTTTATTTCTCCAGACAAAACGTAAGGCAGCATTCCACTTAGCACCATAAAAAGCCAACCTAAAGTCACAATTAAATATCCTTCTCTTTGGGAAATATCTTTGTCGTGATTTTTGGTAAAAAACATCGCTAATAGGCCAATAAATATTGAAATAATAGCTGAGACCGCTATAGAAAAAGCTACAGACTCCTGAGTAAACCAGCTATAAATAGCAGGTATAAGCATGAAGCCCCCATTGAAAATAAGGAGCACGCCCATGATGTGCGCAACTATTTTAAAATTTAAATTCAACACATTAACAGAATAAATTCTCTACACTTTTTATGGACTTAGGGAGTGTACACACAACAATCCTATCTCCTTCTCTAATTTTAAAATCACCAAGAGCAATTATTCCTTTGCCATCTCTTATTACACCACCAACGACAGCTGTACGAGGGAAATTGATGTCAACAATTTTACTGTTAGTCACTTTTGAATTTGCTTTTACCACAAACTCAAGTAATTCAGCGTTCATATTGTTGAGTTTTGTCATAGCAATAACGTCTCCTTTTCGCAAATATCTAAATATACTGTTGGCGGCCAATAGTTTTTTATTAACTAATGAGTGAATCCCTATGGAATGGCTCAATTGGAAATAATCTACATTTTCAACCAGTGCTATGGTTTTTCTTACGCCTTTAGAGTTGGCCACAAGGCAAGTGATAATGTTTGTTTCAGAATCCTCAGTCACAGCAATAAAAGCATCCATTTTACTGATGTTTTCCTCTTTTAAGATTTCAACATTCCTACCATCGGCATTAATTATCAAAGCATCTGGTAAAATATTGGCTAGATGAGTCGCTTTCTTATGATCTTTCTCTATCATTTTAACTGAAAATTTCTCCTTGCAAAGTTTTTCGGCAAGTGTTCTACCAATATTACTACCACCCAAAATCATTACTTTTTTTATAGATCGCTTTTCTGCTCCAGTGAGTTTATACAACTCTTCAACGCCTTCAGAATCTGTAATAAAATAAACCCTATCCCCTCTTTTAAAAATAGTGTCTCCTCGAGGCATAATGGTAAGCTGAGTTCCATAGCGTTGTAAAGCTATCGGCACAAAGTGTAAACCTGGAAAAATATCGGCTGCCTCTTGTACCGTGTTACCTATAAAGGGTGCTTTAGACCTCAAGGTAAGCCCAATCATAGTAAGGGCGCCATCATCAAATTTGAAAGTGTCTGTAAAGGCAGATTGATTTAAGAGCATTTCCACTTCCTTAGCTGCTAGGGCTTCAGGAGAAATCATTTCATCAATCCCTAAAGCTTTCATGTCAATAACCTTTTCACTTCCCGATTGATGAAAGTCCAAGAGCTCTTGGTTAGAAACTCTAGCGACAGTTCTCCCAGCTCCCATCTGTTTAGCAAAAACACAAACCGATATATTAATAGACTGATTGGAGGTGACAGCAATAACCATATCTGAATGGACGACATCTGCCTCTTTTAATGTACTTGGAAGAGTCGCATCGCCTGCAAGCGTTTTTATATCTAAATGTTTATTGGCATACTCTAGTTTATCTTCATCAATATCCAAAAGAGTAATAGCGTGGGATTCGTAAGAGAAAAGTTTGGCAAGATGAAAACCAACTTCTCCAGCACCAGCAATAATTATTTTCATAGCTACAAAATTAAGGTAAAATTTTAAAAAAGTACTATTAACTGCTTATATATTGGACAAAGGTATTCTTTAGAAGATGTATATTTGCCATAAATAATAAGCCATGAGTAAGGACGTTAAGCCCTACAAAGATTCTGAGGTAGAAAAGAAGAAACAAGTCGAACAGATGTTTGATAATATTTCAGATAATTACGACGGTTTAAACCGAATAATCTCTTTCGGTATAGACCTCAAGTGGAGAAGAAAGGTTATAGACATGGTAAAAAAAAACAATCCTAAATACATCTTAGATGTCGCCACTGGCACAGGAGATTTAGCTATTGCTCTGGCCGATTCTGATGCCAAAAAAATTATTGGATTGGATATTTCTGCTGGTATGCTTCAAGTTGGGAAAGATAAAATTCAGAAAAAAAAGTTGAACAAACGCATTGAAATGATTCAAGCTGATTCTGAAAATTTACCCTATCCAGACCACACTTTCGATGCTATTACAGTTGCTTTTGGTGTTCGTAATTTTGAAAATTTGGAAAAAGGCTTATCAGAAATTTATCGGGTCCTTTCTCCTGGAGGCGTCTTTGTGGTCCTAGAAACCTCGGTCCCCACCAAGTTTCCTTTTAAGCAAGGATATAAAGTTTACTCTAACTACATACTACCTAACATTGGAAAACTTTTTTCTAAAGACAAAAGCGCCTATCAATATTTAAGTGAAAGCGCCTCTGTTTTTCCTTTTGGAGAAAAGTTCAACAATATTTTAAGGAAAATTGGGTTTACAGATGTAGAAAACCTTCCACAAACATTTGGTGTTTCTACAATTTATTCCGCAACAAAAAAGTGATTATGAGGCTTATTTTTCTACTGGTTTTTTTATTGGGTTTTAACTACGTAAATGCTCAACTTTTCAGTGGAGAAAAAATTCTTAATAAGGAGAATTTGGATAAAAAAAAATGGTCTTGGGGCTATTTCCTTGGATTTAACATGTACGATTTCCAAATTAAATATAAAGACCAAGGTGAAGATATAGCAGTTGAAAAAAGTCCTAGTTTTAGTGTGGGATTAATCGGAAACTTAAGACTTAATGATTATGTAGATTTAAGACTGGAGCCAGGTGTTGTATTTGCGAATAGAAATTTGAATTTTCCTAATTTCGTGAACCAAGGTGATAGTTTTAGGGAGGTGCAATCTTCTTACATCCACATCCCTTTACTTTTGAAATTTTCGGCCAAACGTATCAATAACTTTAAACCTTTTGTTATTGGAGGTGTTTCTATATCTCATAATTTATCCAGTAATGAAGACAATCCACAGGATAACTTTGCTGGTCAATTCCGTCTAAAAACTCAAAATTATTATTATGAAGTAGGTTTTGGAATAGATTTTTATTTTGACTATTTCAAATTCACTCCATCAATTAGAGGTGTTTTTGGAATGGGCGATGAGCTAGTTAGAGACGAAGATCCAAATAGTCTATGGACAGCTAATATTGAATCTTTAAAAACAAGAGGGATTTTTATCAACTTTACGTTTCAATAGCTTATCTACGTTTGAATTCACCAAGCAAAATGGCTCCTGCCATAGCTACATTAAGACTTTCCGCGCTTTTTACAACACCATAACTAGGTATTGATATTTTAGCATCCAACTTAGAGTTAATTTTTGAACTAATACCGTTAGCTTCATTTCCTAAAACTATAATCGCGTTTTTAGTTTTTAATGAAGCTTCATAAATATTTTCACCATCCATAAAAGCTCCATATTTAAAATTGGAAGTACTTGATAAGTAAGACTCTAGGTCTGTATAAACAACATTAATTCTTGTTAAAGAGCCCATAGTAGCTTGAACTACTTTAGGGTTAAAACAATCCACAGTATCCAAAGAGCAAATCAACTGCTCTACTCCAAACCAATCGCACATTCTAATTATAGTCCCTAAATTTCCAGGATCTCTAATGCTATCTAAGGCAAGACTCAGCTCTACTTTTTCATCGGGAACAGAGGATTTAGGCATCTCAAAAACAGCCAATGCAGTTTGAGCTGTTTTAAGATTTGAAATTCGCTGTAGGTCTTTTTCTGAAATGATATGACTTTCACCTTCTTCAATATGAAAAATATCGGCTATTGAATATAATGCATTAAGTCTGAAGGGACTTTTTAGAAATTCTTTGATTACTTTTACACCTTCAGCCACAAAAAGACCGTTTTCTACTCGGTGTTTTTTTTTATTTAAACTTTTTATGAGTTTAATTTGATTTTTACTAAGCATTTAGAATTACATTTTTGAAAACAAGAAACACTTGAACTACAGACTCGCAAAACTACCATTAATTCTTTTAATAGTGGTCCTATTTTTTTCTTGTGATGTAACTAGAAAGCTTAAGAGTGATGAGTTTTTAATCACACAGCAATCTATCTACAGCAAAGATTCCACAGTCATAAAAAGAGAGCTTTACAATCAATTATCTCAACAAGTCAATACCAAACTTCTAGGCTTTCCTCTTAAACTTCATATTTATAATTTAGGTCAACGCAATCCAGAGAAGCGATTTATAAATTGGGTAAATAAGAAAGACAAAAGATCGGATAGGTTAGTTTCATTTTTATCAAAACGCCAAGTAATTCAATTGAAAAAATATTGGATCAATATCAATAATTCTATTAAAAAAACAGGAGAAGCCCCTACTCTTTTCGATAAGACTAAAACTGAAAACTCACTTAAAAAATTACAATCTTGGTATTGGAACAACGGTTGGTTTAATGCAAAGGCAGAATATTCGATTAAGACAGACTCTATTCAACAAACCGTTGAAATCGATTACACCGTGGATCCTGGCAACTTATACCTTATCGACTCGATTTCGGAAAACATTGCATCTCCTGCAGTAGACTCTTTATATCAAATTATCAAAAAAAACTCGAAAGTTAAAGTAGGACAACCTTATAACACCAATCAGTTTAATATCGACAGAGATCGAATCAATACCTATTTCAGAAATCATGGACTATATCATTTTGAGAAGGAGTTTATTAGCTACTATGCCGATACTATTAATAATAACAAAAAGATAAATCTCGAATTAAACATATCCAATCGCAGTATTGACGTGAGAGATACCGTTGCATCCATTCCTTTTAAGGTACATAAGATTAGTGAAGTCAACGTCTTTTCAGATTATGACGGAACATCCAAAAAGATAGAAGATTCATTGCAATTAAAAGGCTTAAATATTTTCAGTTTCGGGAACCTAAAGCTCAAGCCTCTAGTCTTGTCTGACTTCATTTTTATAAAAAAAGATAGTGTTTATAGAGATGTTGACAGAACAAGAACAAACAATAGAATTTCTGAAACTCGAATTTTCAAATACCCAAACATACTTTACCAAGAGGACCCAAGAGATTCTACCGGCACAGATCTAATAGCCAATATTCTTTTAACTCCAAAGGATAGGTTTTCAACCAATTTTAGTGTGGACGTAAGCCAAAGTAATATTCAAGAATTTGGTGTTGGTTTTAACACCTCCATTTTATCAAGAAATATTTTTAGGGGCGCAGAAACTTTAGAGCTTTCGGGAAGAGGAAATTTTGGGGCGTCCCGAGACTTAGCAAATTCTGAGGATCAATTTCTGGACATTCTAGAGTATGGAGCAGATTTAAGGCTGAATTTTCCTAGAATTATCTTCCCTTTCTCGACTCAAAGCATCATCAACAACAGGATGTCTCCATTTACGTCGGCAAGTGTTGGGTTTAGCACGCAAGAAAACATCGGTTTAGATCGAAGAAATCTGAATGCCACTTTTGGCTATCGCTGGAAACCTAAAGACAGAAGGTCTTATCAATTCGATTTAATGAATATTCAATTTGTTAATAATTTAAATGTTGATAACTTTTTCAACGTCTTCAGAAATTCCTATACAGAGTTAAATGAAATAGCAATAAACAATATTGAGCAGGTGAATCCAGAATTTCTTGTTGGAAATAATGACGGAGATTTTAACCTGATTATTCCTCAGGGTGCTGAAGGCTTTATCAATTCTATTAATAACGGAACAACCAGCCTAAATGCAGAAGAGCAACAAATAGCGAATTCATTGATAGAGAGAAAAGAACGACTTACAGAAAATAACCTTATTATCGCTTCCAATTTTGTGTACGACTACAGTTCAAGACAGAACATTTATGATGAAAACTTTTCACAATTTAGAGGTAAGGTAGAATGGGCTGGGAGCCTCTTGTCTGCTTTAGCCAACCCCTTAGGTTTAGAACAAACTGAGGCTGGAAATTACCGATTATTTGGCGTTCAATTTTCTCAGTATGTCAAAACTGAGCTTAACTACATAAAGCATTGGGACTTGGGCAACCAACGCGTTATTGCAACAAGAGCTTATGGAGGTATTGCCATTCCGTTTGGAAACGCAAACTCTATTCCTTTTCCTAGAAGTTTTTTTGGAGGTGGCCCCAATGACAACAGAGGATGGAGACCTTACGATCTTGGACCAGGAAGCACCAATGCTGTGAATGATTTTAATGAGGCTAATTTTAAATTATCCTTTAATGCAGAATATAGGTTTAATCTTTTTGGCTCACTAAACAGTGCTTTGTTTATAGATGCAGGTAATATTTGGAATGTATTAGATAATGTAGAAGATCCAGCAGCAAGGTTTGATGGGTTGAAAGATCTTAGTGAGTTGTCCATCGCTTCTGGTTTTGGATTAAGATATGATATTGATTTTTTCGTGATCCGGATGGATCTTGGTTTTAAAACCTATAATCCTGGTAGTGAAGGGTCTAAATGGTTTAAAGATTATAATTTTAGCAACGTGATTTTTAACTTTGGGATCAATTATCCATTCTAGAAGATTATTATTTCTTAATTTTACGTTTTAACTTTTAAAACATAGACTATGAGTCATAACATAAAACCAGGCGTTGCCACTGGAAAAGAAGTTCAAGAGATTTTCCAACACGCAAAAGAAAACAACTATGCCTTACCCGCAGTAAATGTTGTAGGATCCAATACAATTAATGCAGTTTTGGAAACTGCTGCAAAACTAAACTCGCCAGTTATTCTTCAATTTTCAAATGGAGGGGCACAGTTTAACGCTGGCAAAGGTTTGAGCAATGACAACGAACTTGCAGCCATCAAAGGAGCTGCTACTGGCGCAAAACATGTGCATGACTTAGCAGAAGCTTATGGCGCAACCGTCATCTTACATACAGACCACTGTGCTAAAAAATTGTTGCCATGGATCGACGGTTTGTTGGATGAAGGTGAAAAGTTTTTTAAAGTTCACGGTAAACCACTTTATAGTTCTCATATGATTGACCTGTCCGAAGAGCCTCTAGAAGAGAACATAGAGATCTGTAAGACATACTTAGAGAGAATGAAAAAAATGGGAATGACTTTAGAGATCGAACTTGGAGTAACAGGTGGTGAAGAAGATGGCGTAGACAATACAGATATAGATTCTTCTAAGCTTTACACCCAGCCTGAAGAAGTGGCATATGCTTACGAAGAGTTAAGTAAAGTATCCGATCAATTTACAATCGCTGCAGCTTTCGGAAATGTACATGGTGTCTATAAGCCAGGTAATGTCAAATTAACCCCAAAGATTCTTAAAAATTCTCAAGAATACGTTTCTAAAAAATACAATGTCGAAGAAAATCATATCGATTTCGTCTTCCATGGAGGAAGCGGTTCTACGGTAGAAGAGATAAAAGAGGCCATTGGATACGGGGTCATCAAAATGAATATAGATACAGATCTTCAATACGCGTTTGCAGAAGGCATAAGAGATTACATGAAAGATAATGCTGACTATGTTTCTACTCAAATCGGAAATCCTGAAGGAGGCGATGTTCCAAACAAAAAATATTACGATCCAAGAAAGTGGCTTAGAGAAGGTGAGAACACATTTATAGCCAGATTAAAGAAAGCTTTCGAGGATTTAAACAACGTCAACACGTTATAACAGTTATATAAAAAAAGATATGGCAGCTTGGTTTAAAAGAAAGAAAAAAGGAATACAAACCGCTACCGAAGACAAGAAAGATGTTCCCAAAGGTCTTTGGTATAAATCTCCTACTGGTAAAATTATTGATGCAGAACAACTAGCAAAAAACTTTTATGTGAGTCCAGAAGATGGTTATCACGTTAGAATTGGTTCTGCTGAATATTTTGACATTTTGTTTGATAATGGGAAATTTGAAGAACTAGATGAAAAACTCAAGTCGAAAGATCCCTTAAAGTTTGAGGATACCAAAAAATATAAAGACAGACTCAAAGAAGTTCAAGATAAAACCCAATTGAATGATGCCATCAGAACAGGTATTGGGAAATCTAAAGGGAAAGAGGTCGTCATTGCAGCAATGGATTTTAAGTTTATCGGTGGCTCTATGGGTTCCGTAGTTGGTGAGAAAATCGCTAGAGCTGTAGATCATGCTATTGCTCATAAGTGTCCCTTGATTATCATCTCAAAATCTGGAGGAGCAAGAATGATGGAAGCGGCCTTATCCTTAATGCAGTTGGCCAAAACATCTATAAAGCTGACACAACTTGCTAACGCAAAATTACCGTATATATCTCTTTGCACAGATCCTACTACAGGCGGAACCACAGCTTCTTTTGCTATGCTAGGAGACATTAATATATCAGAACCGGGGGCCTTAATAGGTTTTGCAGGACCTAGAGTTGTAAAAGATACTACGGGTAAAGACCTGCCAAAAGGTTTTCAATCTTCAGAATTTTTAAAAGAACATGGGTTTTTAGATTTCATTTCACACAGAAAAGAATTGAAAAATAAAATTAACTTATACTTGGATCTGATCTTGAATCAACCCGTAAGAGCTTAATTTTTATAAATTTAATATTCAATTTCAATTTAAAAGCATACTTTTGCACAATTGAATAGAAAACCTATTCTAGCATAAAAATTATTGAAACAATATTGGCATGTACTTAACATTAGAAGAAAAAGGCAAATTATTTGCTAAACACGGTAAAGACGAGAAAGATTCTGGTTCTGCCGAAGGTCAAATCGCATTGATGACCAGGAGAATTGAATACATCTCTCAACACCTCAAAACAAACAGAAAAGACTATAATTCTGAACGTTCTCTAGTAAAGCTTGTAGGTAAAAGAAGAAACCTATTGGATTATCTGATGAAGAAAGATATCCTGAGATATAGAGCTATTGTAAAAGATTTAGGATTAAGAAAATAAATTTAAAGGGGCAACATTGCCCCTTTTTTAGTTTAAAAGCGTTCCTTAGAACGACTTCCATTGGTTTATACGATTCTTCTAAACAACAACACAACAACTATTTTTAAGAAAATGTATAACCTTTAAAATCATTAGTTTATGATTCCAAAAACATTTAGTGAAATTATCGATCTCGGCGATGGTAGAGAAATCAAACTTGAGACTGGTAAATTAGCAAAACAAGCACACGGTTCTGTAGTCGTACAAATGGGTGACACTATGTTACTTTGTACAGTAGTGTCGTCTTACAAAGAAAGTAAAATGGATTTCTTTCCATTAACTGTAGACTACAGAGAAAAATTTGCAGCAGCAGGTCGTTATCCTGGAGGTTTCTTCAAAAGAGAAGCAAGACCAAGTGATGGTGAAGTATTAACAATGAGAATTGTAGATAGAGTTTTACGTCCACTTTTCCCTTCAGATTACAGAACTGAAACACAAGTTATGATTCAGCTTATGTCTCATGATGAAGATGTAATGCCAGACGCTTTAGCAGGCCTTGCAGCTTCTGCAGCCATACAACTTTCAGATATTCCTTTTGAAACAGCTATTTCTGAAGCTAGAGTTGCAAGAATTAATGGAGAATTCGTTATTAATCCAAGCCGAAGCCAGCTAAAAGAATCGGATATCGATATGATTATTGGTGCCTCTATGGATTCTGTGATGATGGTAGAAGGCGAAATGAAAGAGATTTCTGAAGAAGAAATGGCAGAAGCCATTAAGTTCGCCCACGAGCATATCAAAAGACAAGTGGAAGCGCAATTGCGTCTAGCAGAAGCTTTTGGAAAAAAACCTGTTAGAGAGTATGCTGTAACTGAAGATAATGAAGATTTTGAAAAGAAAATTCATGATTTGGCTTACGATAAAATATATGAAATTGCTAAAGGTGGTCACAGCAAAAAAGATCGCGGAGAAGCTTTTTCTGCAGTAAAAGATGAAGTTATGGCTTTGTTTTCTGAAGAGGAATTAGGAGAAAACGAAAAGTTGATTAAAAAATACTACAGTAAAACCGAAAAAGCAGCAGTAAGAGAACTTACTCTAGCTGAAGGCTTACGTCTAGACGGAAGAAAAACAGACGAAATTAGACCTATCTGGTGTGAAGTCGACTATTTACCATCTGTTCATGGTTCAGCTATATTTACTCGTGGAGAAACTCAAGCTTTGGCTACAGTGACTCTTGGAACTTCTAGAGAGGCCAGCACGATAGATATGCCAACTCACCAAGGTGAGGAGAAGTTCTACCTACATTATAACTTCCCTCCTTTTTGTACAGGTGAAGCTTACCCAATACGCGGGACTTCTAGACGTGAAATAGGTCATGGAAATCTTGCTCAAAGAGCTTTAAAAGGAATGATTCCTGAAAATAATCCCTACACGGTAAGAGTTGTATCTGAAGTTTTAGAATCGAATGGATCCTCTTCTATGGCAACCGTTTGTGCGGGAACTATGGCTATGATGGATGCAGGTATAAAAATGAAAAAACCAGTTTCTGGAATAGCAATGGGATTAATTTCCGATGGAGATCGCCATGCTGTTTTGTCCGATATCTTAGGAGATGAAGATCACTTAGGAGATATGGATTTTAAAGTGACAGGTACTGCAGACGGTATCACTGCTTGCCAGATGGATATTAAAGTGAAAGGATTGCCTTACGAAATTCTGGTAAAAGCTTTACAACAAGCAAGAGCAGGTAGATTACATATTCTTGAGAAATTGACTGATACTATTTCACAACCAAATGAGAATGTGAAAGCCCACGCTCCAAAAATTATCACTAGAAGAATTCCAAATGAATTTATTGGAGCATTAATTGGACCTGGAGGTAAAGTTATCCAAGAATTACAGAAATCAACAGGAACAGAAATAGTTATAAATGAAGATCCTATTACTGAAGAAGGAATTGTTGAAATCCTTGGTACAAAACAAGAAGGTATCGACAAAGTCTTAGCTAAAATAGATTCTGTAACCTTCAAACCAGAAAAAGGAAGTGTTTATGAAGTCACTGTCGTTAAAGTTTTAGACTTTGGTGCAGTTGTGGAATACAACGACGCCCCTGGAAATGAAGTTTTATTACACATTTCAGAATTAGCTTGGGAGCGTACAGAAAATGTTGCTGATGTTATGAAACTAGGTGACGTTTTAGATGTGAAATACTTTGGAGTAGATCCTAGAACCAAGAAACCTAAGGTTTCTAGAAAGGCTCTTTTACAAAAGCCTGAAAGACCTCAGAAAAATGAGGAAGACTCAAGTAAATCTGAATAATTCAGATAAATTTCAAAAAACGGTTTAGAATACTCTAAGCCGTTTTTTTTGTTTAGTGACAACATAGCATCACTGACATATTTTCAGTACTTGTTTTGTTGAGTATATTGATGAAAAATAGGTTTTTTTCATAAAACATGTTTAATAATTCAAAATAAAATAATAAAATAAGTAATTTAGTAAATGTGCATGATCATTGCACCTTACAAGTAAATCATTTTTATTAATCATTAAAAAAATAAAATGAAAGTATTAGTAATTGGAGCGGGTAACATGGGATTAACTTACTCTGAAGGAATGGCAAAATCCCCTTTATTAAATAGAAAAAATCTGATGATTCATGACGTCTCAAAAGACTTATTGAAAAAACTTAGTGAAGTGTCTTACTATGACACCTTCGATAATCTAAAAGATTGTTTGCCTAATGCAGATGTCGTCTTTCTAGCAGTTAAGCCTTACCACAGTGAGGAATTGTTTGCAAGAATGAAACCAATGCTCGATGATCAACAAATTATTGTATCCTTAATGGCTGGGGTTACGATACAAAATATTCAAAATGGACTCAATGTTAAAAAAGTAGTAAGGACTATGCCCAACTTACCTGCAAAGGTTGGTAAAGGGGTAACTTCTTATACTGAATCTAAGGAAGTCTCTAGAGTAGAGTTACTTATGATTAGAAACCTACTAGATACTACAGGTCAATCAATTCGTGTAAAAAATGAAGATTTCATAAATAAATCCACCGGTATTTCTGGTAGTGGACCAGCTTATATATTTTACTTCATGGCTTCAATGTTGGATGCAGCAAAGAAAATGGGATTTTCAGATCATGATTCTAAAATCTTGGTTAGCAATACCTTTGAAGGTGCAGTTCATTTATTTAATGAATCTGATTTATCTCCAGAAAAGTGGATGGATCGCGTTGCTTCCAAAGGCGGTACAACCAGAGCAGCACTAGACTCTATGGACGATAATAATGTAAAACAGCTCATTCAGGATGCAGCTTATGCAGCCTTTAACAGAGCAGTAGAACTTGGGGATGAGTAGTTTAAATCTTAAAAATATGCATTCAAAACGTATAGTTGTAAAAGTTGGCACCAATGTGATGACCAACAGAAATAATAGAATTGTAGGTCCAATTCTAAAAAACTTAGTGAGACAAATTGCTTATTTATATGAGCGTGATATTATTACAATTCTTGTGTCTTCTGGATCTGCTATAGCGGGAAAAGAAGTCTTAGGCTCATGTTCTTCAGACGATAAGTCTATTAGACGCCAAGTGTATTCTTCTGTAGGGCAACCTAGAATGATGAGACATTACTATACGATGTTTCATGATTTCGGGATGCGTTGTGGGCAAATATTAGCCACTAAAAGAGATTTCGCACCTGGTAAATATCGCGAAAATATGATCAATTGCTATGAAGGCCTTTTAAAAGAGGGCATCGTTCCAATTGCCAATGAAGATGATGCGACATCCCTCTCTATGTCGATGTTTTCAGACAATGATGAGTTAGCTAGTTTAGTTTCAGAATTGGTTAAGGCAGACATGTTAATCATGCTTACTGATATCGAGGGTCTTTATACAGGTCATCCAGATCATGAGGATTCTAAGTTATTAAGACATGTAAGAGTCCACGATAATGTTGAAAAATATGTTCAAAAAAATGAAAAAGGAGAAGGCGAAGGCCGAGGCGGTATGGAATCCAAGCTAAAAATAGCAAAGATGACCGCAAGTAAAAACATTCCTACTTTTATAGCCAACGGAAAGGATGAGAATATCATTATAGATATATTAGAAGGTAAAGAAGTTGGTACCAAATTTACTGTTTAATCTTAAAAACAATTTATGAAGTTATTAGATACAAAAGTTAAAAACGACGTTCTTCAATCGATGATGACTATTATCGATAAAAGAAGAGACGAGATCATAGAAGAAAATAAAAAAGACTTAGAATCTTTCAATAGAAATGATCAAGCTCTTTACGATAGATTGATTGTGAATCAAAGTAAAGTTGATGGTATGATTCAAGCTATTAAGGAAGTGAAAGAACAAGATGATCCTGTTGGAAGAACTATTTCTGAAAAAACCTTAGATAATGGTTTAAAAATTGTCAACAAAACCGACCCCTTTGGAACTATTATGATCATTTATGAATCTAGGCCAGATGTAACCATTGAAGCAGCTGTTTTAGCCTTTAAAGCGAATAATAAAATATTTTTGAAAGGTGGAAAAGAAGCGAATCATAGTAATATCATTTTAGAAAAATGCTGGCATGAAGCCTTAGAAGGAAATGGATTGTCTAAAGATTGGATTTCTCTACTTCACCTCAACCGTGAAGAAACAAGAGAGTTCTTGAGCAATCCTCCAGAAAAAATAGATCTAGTAGTTCCTAGAGGTGGAGATAAGTTGATAGATTTTGTGAAGAGAACAGCTAAAGGAGCTGTCCTCGTTAGTGGTAGAGGGAATAACTTCTTATACGTATCTCCCGATGCAGATTGGGATACTGCTAAAAAAGTAATCATCAATGCTAAAACAGATAAAATCTCTGGATGTAATGCCTTGGATAAGGTATTAATTGACTCTCACCTGCCAGATTTCGAAGCTAAGGTTAAAGATTTATCAGATACTCTCGAAAATGATTATGAGGTAGAAATCCTTGTCGATGGTAAAGTGGAAGATGTTTTGGATAAACCTACACTTCCAACAAAAGACACATGGACGGAGGAATTTTTAGCTTTAAAAATTGTTTTATCTTCTGTAGAATCATTTGATGAAGCTGTAGAGAAGATAAATACTTACTCTGGCGGTCATTCTTCTGTTATTATCACTAAAGATGATAATAAAGCTTTAGAATTTATGCAACAAGTTGATTGTGCTGCCGTATATCAAAATGCGTCTACTAGATTTACAGACGGTGGACAAATGGGAGTTGGTGCAGAACTAGCAATTTCAACAGATAAATTACATCATAGAGGACCGTTGGGACTAAAACAACTGGTTACCAACAAATATTATATTTGGGGTAATGGACAAATCAGAGAATAAATATTAGAATTTAAGATGTCTAACAGCCTGCTTTACAATCTAAAGCAGGCTGTTTTGTGAAAGATGAAGTCGATTTTAAAAATAATTTGATGCCTCCGTGTAACATTTTGTCCTTTTAGCTCGTAAAATAGTATGTAGATTAACGATAATCGAGGATATATCTAAATGAGACAACTTAAAATTACCAAACAGGTTACCAACAGAGAAACTGCATCCCTAGACAAGTATCTTCAAGAAATTGGAAAAGTAGACTTGATTACTGCAGAAGAAGAAGTTGAACTTGCACAAAGAATTAAAGCTGGAGATGATTTAGCTTTAGAGAAATTGACCAAGGCCAATTTAAGATTTGTGGTATCTGTATCAAAGCAGTACCAAAATCAAGGTCTTACACTACCTGATCTTATTAATGAAGGAAATTTAGGGCTCATTAAAGCTGCAAAGCGATTTGATGAAACAAGGGGTTTCAAATTTATTTCATATGCGGTGTGGTGGATTAGACAATCCATCCTTTCAGCTTTAGCTGAGCAATCCCGTGTAGTGAGGTTGCCTTTGAATAAAATTGGTTCTATCAACAAAATCAATAAGACCTTTGCTATTCTAGAACAACGCCATCAAAGACCACCAAGTCCAGATGAAATTGCAAAAGAATTGGAAATGACAGTCAATGACGTTAAAGAGTCTTTAAAAAATTCTGGGCGTCATTTGTCTATGGATGCTCCGTTAATTGAAGGTGAGGACTCCAATCTTTATGATGTTTTAAAATTTGGAGAATCTCCAAATCCAGAAAACGATTTGCTACACGAATCGCTTCAAACAGAAATAGAGAGAGCTCTAGAAACCTTAACCACACGTGAAGCTGATGTCATCCGTCTTTACTTTGGATTAGGTAATCAACAACCTATGACTTTAGAAGAAATTGGAGAGACTTTTGGACTTACTAGAGAAAGAGTAAGACAGATTAAGGAAAAAGGCGTTAGACGTTTAAAACACACCTCTAGAAGCACCATACTTAAAACTTACCTAGGATAGTTTTAATTTTTGAATCTTACTAAAAAGGCCCTCTAATTGAGGGCCTTTTTTTATACTAATTACTGAAAAACAAATTAATTTTTATCGACTTCAATAGAGGAATTAGTCTCTGCAGCTCTGCTCTTGATTTGTTTTAGTAATTCTTCAGCTTCAGAAATAATTTCAGGGTATGATTGAAAGTTTTTAATACTATTTTCCAAAATATAAGTGGCCTGATAATCATCCCCTAAAGCATTGAAATTTTTGGCCATCAATAGAAGTCCTTTTACACCAAATTCTCTATATCTAGAATAATTTTTTGTGAGATCCTGAATAACAAGTGTAGAGGCTTCATAATTTTGAGACTTGGTCTTAAAGTAAGCATCGTAATATAAAGCTTCGGCTTTTAGTTTTCCTGTGGCCGTTTCTGACACTTCTCTATAAGCAGTTTCCGCTCTTTTTTCGTCACCAACTTCCAAAGAAGCTCTGGCAATAAATATTTTTGCATCACTTAGGACTTCTTCTTCTATATTGTCTTTAGATAAAATTAATTCAGCATAAATAACAGTTCTATCAAAATTCTTAATTTCATAGTAGGCTTTCATTAGATTAGACTGAGCAAACAATACATTTTGAGAAAAATTGGCTTCTGTCTCTAACCTATTCAAACTGGTAATCGCTTTATCATAATCCTTTTCGGATAAATAGATTTGAGCTAATCGCCTCAAGGATTCTTCTGTAAACTCACTTGATCGGCTATTGATAACAGTTTCGTAGTAAGGAACAGATGCTTGGCGCTGATCGCTGTTAAACAAAGATTGAGCGAGATAGAAATTGGACTTCAAACTGTTTTTTCCATTAGGAAATTCTTCTAAGTATTTTTTAAATCCTCCAATTGCTTTATCAGTTTCATTATTTAAAAACTTATTTTCTGCAGCTTCGTAAGTGGCTTCTTCAATATCAGAATCTGCAACTTCAACAAAGTCTAAGCCTCTTACCCAAGTAGCGTACTCGTCTGTTTGGCCAAGATCTATATAAATTAACCTGGCCGTTTGAACAGCCTGAAGAGCCTCCTGAGAGTTTGGGTATTCCTTGACCAACTGTTTTAACCTCGCTAAAGCCTCTTGATTTTCTCCTTTGTTAAAATAGATCAATGCCAATTTTGACAAGGCTTTAGGGTAATATATGCTTTGTTTGTAGTTGGTTAAAATGTTTTGATAAGTTGTAATTGCTGCTTGGTCATCATTTTCTGCCACGTAAGTATTACCAAGCTCAAATAGAGCATCATCCTTGTAAATAGATTTCGGATAGCTTTGGACAAATAGATTTAGGTTTTCAATTTTTTGTGCATTTCTATCCACAAACCCATAGCTATACGCTTTTTGATAGAAAGCATAATCACTAGTGTAGTTCTTCATAGCAATCGCACTATTGTAAGCCTCCATTGCTGGCCAATATTGTCCTAATGCAAATTGTGCGTCTCCTAATCTCACATAGGCATCATGAAGTGATTGTGATGGCCTTTCAATAGCAATAAAGCTTTCAAAGAAAGAAATAGAGGATCTGTAGTTTTTTGTTTTAAAGTAAGCGTATGCAATATTATAGTCTGTAGAGTAAAACTCCGACAATTGCTTTGCTATTGGCATCCCTTTAAACTCTTTATAACCAATCAAGGCCTTATCGTAGTTTCCCAATGCATAGTCCACTTCTGCTTTCCAATACGTAGCTTTCGCTGTAAACTCTGGGTCTAAGCGTTCGGATAAAGACCTATTGAAATAGTCTTTAGCTATTTTGAGTTGGTTATCTCTAAATAATTCAACTCCATAATAATAGGTTACTTTTTGGAAAGCCAATTTATTTTTATAATCCCGACTTCCCTCTAGCATCGAAATCGCTTTCTCGTAATTTTTTGACGTTAGATAAGAGTTGATCAACAAGTCCCCTACCAAATCAGATTCTTGAGACATTGGGTAGTTTTCAATAAACGCCTGCAACACTTCAGGAACAGATTGGTAGGTATTTCCAATTTCATAGCTAAGCTTTGCGTAATTCAAATAAGCATCTTCTTTTAGCTTTTCATCAAAGTCCATCTCTGTCACATTTTTGAAAGCATTGAGCGCTTGAATTTTCTTATCGGTTTTCAGATAAGCCTTAGCCAGATGGTAATATGCATTTTGGGCTACAAAATCTTGACCATCTAAGATTTTAGAGAATTCGTCAATAGCCAATTCATACTGTTCCGTTTGATAATAAGCGTAACCAAGTTGATAATAATCTGTGTTATTCCACTTACCTCTATTCCCTTTATAATCCTTCAAGTATTGAATAGCACTAGTATAGTCCTTTAAATTGAAATAACTTTCTCCTATAATTTTATTGAGTTGAGATCGTTCGCGAGTATTTGATTTTGGTAACTTTTCCATACCTAAATCAATCGCCTTTTGAAAATTACCAAGTTTGAAATTCATATCACTTTGGAAATAAGATATGTTACTTCCCTGAACTCCTTCACTCCTAGCCTCATCAAATAATTCTGAAGCGGACTCGTATTCGTTTTCTTCATAAGCTATAAAACCTATGTAGTATTTGGCCTGAGCTCCGTATTTTTTATCATTTCTAACTCTATTAAAGAGTTGCTCTGCTTGGTCATAATTCTTGCTTTTAAAGCTTGTATACCCATAATTGAACTCATAAGTCTTAAGTTCATCTCTCGATAAAGAACGTGTATTCACTTGGATAAACCATTTATTGGCTTTTAAAAAATCTCTCTCTTGGAAATAATAATTGCCAACTTCAAGATAAGCCTTGTTGGTTTTTAGACTTGTAGGGTTTGACTTTATGAAGTCTTCCATCTGCTCATCTGCATTTGGTTCGCCTAGTTTAATAGCGCAATTCGCTAGATAAAATTCAATATTAGACTTTAATTGATCACTGTCCAAGGACCTATTTATTTTCTTAAAGGCATTTGCCGCAGCAGCAAATTGATTTTGATCATATAAATGAAGGGCGTCTTGATACTTTCCAAGGGCATCCTTAGAATATTGAGATTGTTGAGCCTGGAGTAATAAGGTCAAGAAAAGAAAAGAAAGGGTTAAAAACTTAGACATGAGTTGCTAGATTTTGATGACAATCAAAGATAAAATTATATAGTCATATAACGTTACTGGCTCATTTTAATTATAAGTAAAAAACAATAGATTTTTCACGCTTCACAAATTAATCCTATCTTTATCATTCATAATTTTTTCTCAAAACGCTAATGTCAGATACCATTCTAGAACTCAATAACGCCAGTATATTTCAACGAGAAACCCTCATACTTTCTGATGTTAACATAGAAATAAAAAAAGGAGAATTCGTTTATCTTATAGGTAAAACAGGAACTGGTAAGAGTAGCTTTATGAAAACACTCTATGGAGATTTACCTCTAAAAAGCGGATCTGGACAAATCGTCGATTTTGATTTACAAAGCTTGAAAGAAAAGGAAATTCCTTATCTAAGAAGAAAGCTAGGAGTGGTTTTTCAAGACTTTAAGCTATTAAACGATAGAAATGTCAAGGAAAATTTAATATTCGTCTTAAAAGCTACTGGTTGGAAAGACAAGCCTAAAATGAATCAGAAAATTGAAGACGTTTTGGATAAAGTAGGGATGAAAACCAAAAGCTTTAAATTTCCTTACCAACTTTCTGGTGGCGAACAACAGCGTGTAGCTATAGCTAGAGCTTTACTTAATGATCCAGAACTCATCTTAGCAGATGAACCTACTGGAAATTTAGACCCACAAACCTCTGTAGAAGTTATGGAAGTCTTACAAGACATAAATAAGAATGGCAATACGATTTTGATGGCCACACACGATTATGCCTTATTATTAAAATACCCTTCAAAAACATTAAAATGTGATGGACAACGTCTATTTGAGGTTGTTCAAAAGAGACAACAACAGCATTAAATATAGTTCACTATGAAACCTGTTAAACTCACTGCAATCGCCTTACTTATTACATGTTTTGCTTGCAACACAGAAAAAGAATCAAAAGACAATATGATGGCAAATAATACTTTACTAAAGAAATGGGAGGGTCCATATGAAGGTGTACCGAATTTTGATACTATGGACCTAAAAGATCTTGAGCCTGCTATGGATGCTGCTATAGAGGAGCACCTTAAGGAAATTGATGAAATCGCTAATGCTAAAGAGACCGCTACGTTTGAAAATACCATTGAAGCCATGGAACGTTCTGGTAAAACTGTAGATAGAGTCTATACCTATTACGGCATCTGGAGTAGTAATTTATCTTCTGAAGAATTTAGAGATATCCAAGAGAAATTATCACCAAAATTGTCGGATTATCAATCTGAAATACGTCAAAATGAAAAACTTTTCAATAGGATTAAGTCGGTTTATGAGTCTAGTCAAAAAAATCCTTTAGAGCCCCAAGCTCAAAGAGTTGTAGATTTAGTCTATAAATCTTTTGAGATGAATGGCGCCAATTTAGATGAAAAAGGCAAAACACGTTATGCTGAAATCAATAAAGAATTATCCAAGGTTTATACCGATTTTTCAAACAACATACTTCATGATGAAGAGAACTATGTCACCTTTCTCAATGAAAATCAACTAAGTGGTTTATCGGACTCCTTCATTAAATCTGCTAAAAAAACAGCTGAAGAACAGGGGAAACCAGATCAATATGCCATTGTGAACACCAGATCCTCTATGGATCCTTTTCTCACTTACTCGGATGAAAGAGAACTTAGAAAGCAAGTTTGGGATAATTATTATTCTAGAGGAGATAATAATGATGAATACGATAACAATGCTCTCATCAAAGAAATTCTAAAATTGAGAGATGAACGAGTCGAATTATTGGGCTACGATAACTTTGCTGAGTGGAGACTTCAAGACAGGATGGCGAAAAATCCAGAAAATGCTATGAATTTATTAATGGCGGTTTGGCCATCGGCCATCGCTAGAGTTGAAGAAGAAGTAAAAGATATGCAAAAGGTTGACAAGCAAGAAGGAGCAGGTTTTGAAATTGAAGCTTGGGATTACAGGTATTATGCTGAAAAAGTAAGGCAAGAAAAATATGATTTAGACTCGGAGGAGGTAAAGGAATATTTGGTCTTAGAAAATCTAACAGATGCTATTTTTTATGTAGCTGGAAGACTTTTTGATTTTAAATTTTCTGAAATTACAGACGGTAGCGTTCCCGTATTTCATGAGGATGTTAAGGTTTATGAAGTTACCGACAAGTCAAACGGAGAGCATGTTGGTGTTTTCTACCTAGACCCTTATGCTCGAAAAGGCAAGCGATCTGGGGCTTGGGCTACCACCTATAGATCTTACACAAATTTTGATGGAGAGACCAATGTTTTAGCCTCCAATAACTCCAACTTTGTGCAAGCAGCAGAAGGTGAACCTATTCTAGTATCTTGGGATGATGCAGAAACTTTTTTTCATGAATTTGGGCATGCTCTCCACTTTTTAAGTGCAGATGTAAAATACCCAACATTAAATGGTGGTGTAAGAGATTATACAGAATTTCAATCTCAACTTTTGGAACGTTGGATTTATACAGATGAAGTTATCAATAACTTCTTAAAACATTATAAAACTGGTGAGCCTATGCCAGCAGAACTTATAGCCAAGATTAAAAATGCTTCTAAATTCAACCAAGGTTTTGCAACCACAGAGTTTTTAGCGTCAGCCCTCATGGATATGAAATATCATACTACAGATCCTGAATCCATAGACCCAAAAACATTTGAAAGGGAAACCTTAGACCAATTGAACATGCCAAATGAGCTTGTGATGCGTCATCGCTCACCGCACTTTGGCCACGTGTTTTCTGGCGAAGGCTATGCTACAGGTTATTATGGATATCTATGGGCAGATGTACTTACCTCCGATGCTGCAGAAGCTTTTGCTGAAGCTGAAGGTGGTTTTTATGATGAAACGCTGTCACAAAACCTAGTAGAATTTCTTTTTGCACCACGTAATGCTATAGATCCAGCCGAAGCTTATCGACAATTTAGAGGAAGAGATGCAGAAATTGACGCCTTGATGCGAGACAGAGGTTTCCCAGTTCCAAAAGAATAAAATGCTTTCTATACTTATCAGGTCTTTTGATGATCCATTGATTGATATTGTGTCAGTTTTACATGCAGAATGTCAATTTTTGGATATTGAATTTGAAATTCTTATTTCTGATGATGACCCTAATGGTAAAAATTTAGACCACCAAAAGCTTAGCCGATTTCCGATGGTAAACTATTGGAGAAATAGAAAAAATCTAGGGCGTTCCAACAATTTGAATAAATTGATAAGTAAATCTAAATTCAATAGTGTATTACTTATGGATGCGGATGTAATTCCATTAAAAACTAATTTTATCAAGCTATACTTGGAATCCTTGAAGTCTAACGGTGTTGTCGCCTATGGTGGACTTGCTTACGAAAAAAATCCTCCAGAAGCTTCTGAACTCTTGAGGTGGGTTTATGGTCACAAAGAAGAAGCAAAGCCAGCTGACTTAAGACAATCTCGATACCCTTACAATGTCTTAGTCTCTAACCTTCTCATCAAAAAGTCTGAATTTGAACAGCCCATTTTTAATACTGAATTAGATACTTATGGATATGAAGATTTGGTTTTCTCTGAATTTTTGAAAGAACACGAAATTGATGTACTGCAAATTGATAATCCTGTCATCCATAAAGGTCTTGAAACCTCTATGGTGTTCCTTCAAAAGACAGAAACGGCCTTAGACAATTTAGTCGGTTTAATTCAAAAAGGAACTTTAAGCCAAGAAGCCACTAGCCTTTCGACCTTATATTTTAAACTTAAAAAATACAGACTTAATGTTGTTATTTATAAATTTCTGAATGCTATTGAAAGAGCCCTTAAGTCTAATTTAGTATCCAATAAGCCGAGTTTAATTTATTTTAAACTCTATAAACTTTACTATTTTTCAAAATCATATCAAAAACAATGATTCAGTTTTCAGTTGTTATTCCCTTATATAATAAGGCAAACTACATTCAAAACTGCTTAGAGAGCGTTTTGAAACAGACTCATAAGGATTTTGAAGTTATCCTTGTAAACGATGGAAGCACCGATGGTAGCGAGACTGTAGTTCAAAGATTTCAAGACTCACGCATTCGTCTGGTGCATCAAGAAAACAAAGGAGCTTCAGCCGCTAGAAATAAAGGTATTTCTTTGGCTAAACACGAGTGGATTGCCTTAATCGATGCAGATGATTATTGGTATCCAAATCATTTAGAGGAATTGCAAAACACCATTGAACAATTTCCAAAAGCTGATGTGATTTGCAACAATTATGAAATATTGCTTGAGAAAGATTATGTTAAACACCCAACTTTCTCTATTGAATATCCTCTTAAAGCTCAATACATCAAAGATTATTTTAAAGGGAGTTTAATAGATCCAATAGCATGGACATCTGCGCTTAGTTTTACATCTTCTATATTTAAAAAGGTGGGTGAATTTGATACAAATATAAAATCTGGACAAGATATCGACTTAATGGTAAAATTTGGTTTGGCAGCTACTTTAGCTTTCAACCCCAAAGTGACGATGCGTTATCATAGGAAAACCGAAAATAATCTTTCTGATAACACAGGATTGAAAGAAAAATTAAGCTATATAGATAATCACAGATCTGAAGAAAAGAAAAATCCCTCACTTCACCAATACATGGATATCAATCGATTTTCGCTTGCTATTCAAGCTAAAATGGATCAGGATAAAGCACTTTTTAAAGAGCTTGTGGACAGATTGGATATTCATCATCTAAATTCCAAACAAAAGTTACTCCTTAAAACCCCAGCAAATGTTTTGAGAGGTTTAAAGTATTTACAATCTAAGTTGATACAATTCAATCTCTATAAAAGTCCTTATAAATAATAAAAATCATTCTTTAAAATATTCATCATAATCGATCTTGTTACCGATAATTCTAGGCTTAGGTTGAAAGTCCTTAGAGAAAATACTTTTTGATGAGTCAAATTTTAAAAAATTGATTTTAGAAAAATCACTTAAGGAGTGCATCAAATCATCTAAGACATAAAGTCTTTCAGGATCATAATCAAAAGTATAAGCAGAATCGAATTCATCTGAAGTCCATACAAAAAAGGGTATCTCATACATAGATTTAGTAGGAATATCAGAATCGTTATGTCCTTTAAAATTTTTATCAACATAGACTTCTTCTCCGTGATCTGAAAAATAAAGCACATAACTTTTTTCGTCTTTTGATTTTGTTTTTTCAATGATTTGGTCTAGTATAAAATCTACGTATAAAATAGAATTATGATACTCGTTTATTACTTTAAAGCTTTCTTCTGAGGGGAATGCTGTTGAAGGCTCTGTCTTAAAAACATCAAAATCTTTTGGATATCTTAATCCATAATTGGAGTGAGTTGCTAGTAAATGGACGACTATAAATTTATGAGTTGCTGGATCATTTAACGCATCATCTAAATGCGGTAGTAAAACCTCATCAAATGGAGTGACAAAACTCCACCTAGTGGAGTTTGTATAAACGTATTTATCAGAAGCTTTAGACAGCTTTGTAAGCAAGGTTTCGTAGATTCCTATTGGCATTTGATTGGATAGCCAAAAAGTTTTAAAACCAGCTTGATTCATCAGTTGAATTATAGTAGATTCGGTTTGAGTTTCTTCGTCTTTGAAGATCAAAGCCTCTTGAAGAGACGGTATAGTGTGCGCTTGAGAACTAATAACGTCCCTATAAATTAGCAGCTCTTCCTTACGCTTCGTCAAACGAGGCGTAGTTTGCCTTTCAAAATCGTAAATCCCCATTTGTTTGCGAGCTGTAGATTCACCTATTATGAGCACAAATGTATGAGGAGATGTATCTCCCTTAAAATCAACTTCCTTTAAGGACCCAAAGGGTTGATCTAGATTGAGATCAGAAAACTTTTGCACTTCATACATATAGCTTATTGCTCCTTTTAAAACCTGAAAAGGAAAATTTGCAATTATTAAAACGGAAAGTTTCAATCCTAAAATCAATATCACAAGACTGATAATTTTATAAATAGATTTTATTTCAAAAGTCTGTGCAAATAACCTTTGATAAGGCTTTAAGAGGAATATCAACAAAAATATTAACTCTACACCTAGAAAAATAATAAGCGTAGAATCCAAGTAAATATCTAAAAATTCAAAAGTTTCAGCGGGGTTAGTCTCTAAAACTATAAAAATAGATGATGCTGAAAAAAAAGTGCTGAAGAGATAAAAAAAAGAAGTTTCAATAGTTAGGCAAAAAATAAAAATAAAATAACTTAATTTTGAAACAATAACTTCAAATCTCGTGGCTTTAAAAAAACTTATAAAAATTAAAATGCATACTAGAAAAACTATATTTTCAATAAAGTTTTGAATGTTATAGTTTCTAAAAGCAGCAAAGAAATATTCAAATCCAAAAGCTACAATTACCGGCAAAATCCACAAAAAAAGAGATCTATAATTAACCTTCATCCTCTAGAGTTTTAATTTCATTTATGGCTTTAAACCCAATTTTAAATGCTCTAGGTTGCTCAAAAAAAGAAACATGTCTATGCCTGTATAAGAAGAAAACAAATTTGATGAGCCAAATGTAAGTCCAATATCCATAAGATAGGAATTTCTGAGCTGTGAGTGCTCTAATATATCCTGGTTCTGCTTGATTGTAACCAGTTGTTTTTCCAAAGTGTCTTACAATTGGTTGGGCAACAAAAGCTACTTTTAACTTTGCTTTTAGCATAGACAATTTGAAAAGTTGCTCCTCAGCACTTGGAAAAGTAGATCCAAGTCCAAAGTTTTCGTTAATTCTAATTCCTTTATCTATAATATCTTCTCTTTTAAATGTCATTTCCACTGAAGATAAACGTCGTTTTGTAGATGTTGTATAACCATTAGTTTTGGGGTATTTTTTTTGAAGTTGATCGTTCTCATCCAAAAATTGAAATGAAATTAAACTTGCTTGATCATATGTTTTATAAGCTTGCAAGATCGTTTTATCAAACCCTGGCAAATACTCTATATCGTCATCTGCAATGACTAGGATATCTCCAATAGCATTTTCAATCGCTAGATTCCTGCTTTTACTCAGTCCAAATTCTCTTGAATTAATCACTCGTATGCCTTCAGTAGTAGACCCTAAATCCTGGTTTAATTTGGTCTGATTAACAATTAAAATGGAATATGAACTCAGATCCATCACAGGAAACATCCCTCCTAAAAAAGAAAGGTCACTCCTATTCATGGTAGATATCATTATTTCCAAGTTAGGTTCTATGATCATCGTTTATAAAAAATTAAACTCTTTCTAAAAATAAATAATATAATGAAAAAGTAAAGTATATAGGTTAAAGCATGTCCCAAAACAACACCTTCAAGACCAATTTTTGGAACAAGATATATGGCACTTAAAAATAAACTTAAAGCTAAAAATAAATCTGTAATTATATAATGCCAAAGCATTTTCTTAGCGTGAAATTGATAGACCATAACCATTGCTAATACTCTAAAGAAATCTCCTACTATTTGCCAAAAAAATAAGCCAGCCGCTGGTAAAAAATCTTTTGAAAAAATCAGTGTTACTATCCAATCTCTTAAGACATACACCAAGATTAATCCTACTACAAAAAAGGGTAGAATCTGTTTATAGAAATTGAAAACAATGGCTCTAAATTCCGATGGTTTCTGAGCTTCAGCCATTTTAGGTAAAATAAATAAATTCAATAAAGACAAAATAAACAAAAGGTAGTAACTAGATATTCTTACTGTAGATTCCCAAAACCCTGCATTGCTTTCTCCAAGTGTGTCGATAAGTAAGTTTCGAATCCCTAGAAACACCAAAGGAAAACTCAAACTGGAAATTAAGGTCATAAATGCATACTGACCTAAATTTTTGAGTACTGGTGTTGAAAATTCATTCCATTGAAACGAGGTGATTGCCCCAAACCAAGATTGAACATAGTACAAGGTAAAAATCAACATCGCGGAAGGAACAATCACAATGGTTAACAAAGCACCTTCAAGATTAAACCAATACACCAGCAGAGCAAAAGCTATGATATTCAAAAAATGAGAGGCAATATTGATTTTAATGACTTTACTAAACTCATTGAAGCCTTGTAAAATAGAAATCAAATACAGATTAATGACGTGAAGAGGTAAGACAAAGGCCAACAAACGAATAACCGACACGAAATTTCTAGAACCAAAGATTAGCGTGTTGATAAATTCTGAGAAAACAAGAATCACAGCTATGGTAAGCATACACATCACCAATCCAGACCAGATCAAGGTGGATAAAAAGGAGGAAAATGCTTTGGGATCAGATTTATGTTCTGCGGAGTATTTGACGACTGCATTGGCTAATCCTCCACTTGAAAATTTATGAAAAATTTCTAAAACATTTCTCAAGTTTCCTAATATCGCAATGCCTTGTGGACCAAGATAAATAGCTGTTAGCTTTGAAACGCCAAGACCTGTAATCATTTTAATAACAACGGATAGTCCATTGAAAGAACTTACTTTCAATAGAGTAGAGTGTTGAATTACAGATTTTAAACGTTTAAGCACTTAGATTGTTCCTATTCATAAATCGAAAGTACAATTTTTAAAAACTTTGAATATCATTTCGATTCACTTATAAACAACAAAAGCTTCTGTTAAAACAGAAGCTTTTGAAAAGTAGTTGAAAATTTGATTATTGGAAGTAAAAGCTGTTGGGTGCAAGACCAACATTAAACTCTTTTACTAATTGTCCTTCCGAAGAATAGATGAATACAGATCCATTTGAAGCAAAATCTGCTGCATCCCCAACGTAAATCTGGCCTTCGTTCACTTCAAAACCGTAAAAGGACCCAAAAGCAGAGTCACTCCCATAATCGAAAATAGCTTCAGAAGATAATTCTGATGATGAAATTGACGTGGTAAAAGCAGCTGTACCAGAGGTGTAATACAATTGATCATTTTCAATTCTCAGATTACTTACAGAAGTTAATGCTTCAGGCTTATTTATTTCAGTTTCCACAGTAAAAGTTGCTAGATCAATTCGCTTTACTCCTTCAGAATCCAAAGCATAAAGCACTTGGTTATAAACTTGTATAGAATTAAGACCCTCTCCTACTTGGAGGGTTTCTGTAATCGTATTGGACATTGGATTTAATTTTGAAATGGTATTACCAGATCCGAAAGCTGCAGTTTGAATATAAATCTCTCCGCTAGTGCTTACTATATATTCTGCTGCACCACCAACAATAACAGTCTCTTCAATTTCCAAAGTTTCAATATCGATAACAGCCACATAATCGTCTTGATCTGTACTAAATTCAGCAATGTTAGTTACATACGCTTTTCCATTAAGAACCGTTCCATACCTGGGAACGCTTAGGCCAGAATCTACTGTTCCTAGCAGTTCAAAAGTATATCGATTAACAACTGAGATTAAGTTAGACCCATTAGATATGATAAAAGCCTTTTCATCATCAAAAAATATGGATTGAAGAAAAAGACCTGGTCCTTGTCCATCATTGGCATCTGCAAAAATATCATTCACAACCTCTTGTTGATCAGTACCCAAAAAAGAGACTGAACCTCCAGCACTTCCACCTTCGTTAAGAATTAAAACCCCGTTAAAATAGTCACCATCGGGAATAACTGGCTGTGGGTTGTCATCATCGCTACTACAAGAGATAATAGCAAAAGCTGAAATGGCGATTACTAAAAATTTAAAATAAGTGTTCATTGATTTGATTTTAAAAGTTAATTAAAGTTTGAATAAAAAAATGCCTCCCCGGCATGGGTCTGTTTTCTAAAGTTTGGTAAGCAACGTCTGTTATATTCCTGACTTGAAAGGATAACTTAAGATTTTGGATCTTAGGGAATTTATAAGATAGCCCTGAGTTCCAAAGCAAGTAATCTTCAAGAATATCACCTTCGCTATTGTTAGATCTTGTAAAGATTTCACCGATGTATTGATTTTGTATTTCAACTGAAAATCGGTTCCATGTGTACGTAAACCCATTTGTCAACTTATGTTTTGGGACATAAGTAAGTTGAAATCCTGTTTGTTTGTTTTCAGAAATAGTATACCCATATAAAGAGTTCAACTGGAATAAATGTTCTCCAAATTTAAATGTTGACTCTAGTTGTGCTTCAAGGCCATAGGTTTCTACTTCATCTACGTTTTCTGGCTCCCAGATATTATTTACATTGGGTATCCATCGGATTAAGTTATTGATATCGTTATAATATCCTGTCAATGAAAACCTATGATTTTTTTTAGCATTAGAAAAGATCATAGAGCTTTCCAACTGATTAGAAGTTTCAGGTTGCAAATCGGTTTGGCCACTTCCCTCCCAGTATAAATCATTGAACGTTGGGATTCTAAAGTTTTTGGACACCTTAGCTTTAGCCTCTACATAGTCTGAAAACACATAATTAAAACCTGTACTAAATAGAAATGGACTATCATAAACATTAGAATATTCCTGTCGAAAACTCACTTCAGAAGTCAGCTGCTTCCATTGGTGTTTAGCGAGCAAAGCAAAACTTGCAATAGTTCGACTATCTGCTTGAACATTATCACCATCTGCTGTGCTATAATTATATTCACTTAAGACATTAAAATCGAAGTCATTATAAGTATAAAACAAACTATATCTAGCTATAGCAGTTTGAGCTCCAGCACCAGTAGGATTTGGATTACTTGTATTGGCAGTATATTGAAAATCTTCACCAAAATAGGCCATCTTCAACACAGAGGTTAAGTTTGAAAATTCTTTCTCCCATTCCAACATATGCCGATGGTCTTCATTGAGATAATTTGATCGCGGATCTGATGGAAACAACAAAGAAAAATTCCTATCCCCATTAAAATACATTCCATGATAAGTTAGCCTATGTCCATCACCCAGTTTTGTGGAAAGGCTCAAATTGGCATTATAATGTTCGAAATCTCCATTCAGATTTTTCCGATTAGTAGAAGGCCAATCGTAATCATTTTCAGAAGAAAACCTAGATAAAGCTAAAGATAAGCTCCAACGATCTGTGGATGTAGAAGCTTTTAATAAATTTTGAAAAGTTGAAAAACTCCCTGCTCTAGCGCTTAATACTACTGAAGTTTCACCGTCAAATTTCAACTGATTATTAAGATGAATACTGCCTCCAATGGCGCCTGTTCCATAGATGACACTCCCTCCGCCTGGCCTTACAGATAATTCATCGAAACCGTCTACCAATAAAGTATTGAAATCGGTTTGACCATTGAACTGTGAATTGATATTAAAACCATTCCATACCACAGCGGTCTGTTGTGCAGTCGTTCCTCTAAAGGTTGGAGAAGACACCATCCCGTAACCATTTTGCTTAAAAAATATAGTGGTTTCTTGTCCTAAAACATCGGTAAGTAAGCCAGGTGTATTTTGAAGAATCGAACTGGAAATCTTATGAACACGCTGCCCGGTGGAAAATCGACTGATCTGTCGATCCACAACGATCACCTCTTCCAATTTTTGGATAGAGTCCAATTGAGCAACAGTTGGTAATGTCCAAAGACACACCAAAAGGCATAAGTAAATATAATACTTCATACACCACTCGACTTTTATCCCGAAAGCCTTCGTTTTTAAATTATACATTGAGGCAGGTCTCCTGGCTTGCGTCTTTACTTAACCTTCCCATCTTAACAGACAGTGGTTACGAAGTTTTGAAGTAAAGCATACGCACAAAGCGTACTAAGCGCACAGTTGCGGGAACAGCTTTCGATTTTAACGAAATTCCCTTTTAATCTTCAAAAGTTGAAATACCCCCTTTGAGAACCAAAATGCAATGCAAAATTAAACATTCCCTAAAGAATGATAGCTTTTTCTGAATTTAATTTTAATAAGCTTGAATTGAGGAGTTGAAAATTTGAAATAATTAATCATACTTTTGTCAAAATTTGTAGTGATGAAAAAAATTCTTTGGGCATTAGTTCTTATCGGTTTGCTTTCGTGTGTTAATAACGCAAAAAAAGAAGAAAATCTAGGAGACTTTACTGAAGTTGAGATCACTTATGCTGAAGGATTTTCGATACATCGTTACAAAGACTTTACTAAAGTCATTGTCCATTCTCCATGGCAAGAAGCTGAAAAAGGTTTGGTCTATATTTTAAAAAATAAAGAGATTGAATTACCAAACTCATTGGTTTATGATGCGATGATTGATTTGCCTATCGAAAAGCTAGTCACAACCTCTACTACCCACATCCCCTCGTTAATTGCACTTAATAAATTAGAAAAACTCGTTGGTTTCCCCAATCTCGATTATATTTCATCTAAGACTGCTAGAGAATATATAGCTGAAGGAAAGATCAAAGAACTGGGTAAAAATGAAGCCATAAACACAGAAATTGTTTTAGAACTAAATCCTAATGTCATTTTTAGTTTTGCACTAGAAGGACAAAATAAAGCCTTAAACAAATTACAAGAGTCTGGAATACCTATTGTCTATAACGGAGATTGGCTTGAAAAAAGTGCCCTTGGTAAGGCTGAATGGATTAAATTTTTTGGTGTTTTTCTTGGAGAGTTAGACCTATCCATAAAAGCTTTTGAAGACGTTGAGAAATCTTACCAATCTCTAAAAGACCTAGCCAAGACCTCCACTAAAAAACCAAGTGTTATATCGGGAGCTATGCATCAAGACCGTTGGTATCTTCCCTATGGAACTAGCTGGCAGGCTCAATTTTTTGAAGATGCCCACGCAGATTATATGTATAGTCACACTCAAGGAAAGGGCAGCGCTGCCTTTGCTTTCGAAACAGTCCTGCAGGATGCTAAACAAGCTAAATTTTGGATATCTCCAGGACAATATACCACTTACGAGCAATTGACGGAAAGCAATACCCATTATCAAGAATTTGATGCTTTTCAACAAAAGAATATTTTCACAATGGCCAGAACTACAGGGGAAACTGGTGGAGTTCTTTTTTATGAACTAGGTCCAAATCGGCCGGATTTAATTTTGAAAGATCTAGTAAAAATCTTCCACCCCGATTTACTCAAAGATGAAGAGTTCACCTTTTTTAAGCCCCTAGCCTTTGAATAGAAACATAGCAAATAGTCTAGGTCTTGTGGTTTTACTCCTTATCGGAATTGGATTGAGTTTGTCTTTGGGCTCTGTTTCTATCCCCATAGATGAAGTCTTGAAAATTTTACTTGGCATTAATACCGAAAATTCAACTTGGGACTATATCATAGTCAATTATAGACTACCTAAAACACTTACAGCTTTGCTTATTGGCTCTGGTCTCGCTGTAAGTGGATTGCTAATGCAAACCTTATTTAGAAATCCTTTAGCGGGCCCTTATGTCTTAGGCTTAAGCAGTGGTGCAAGTTTAGGGGTTGCTATTCTGTTGATGGGTGCAGGATTGTTTTCTGGTATTTTTGGAGAGTTTATGTTTTCAAAATGGTCCATTATTCTCGCCGCTAGTTTAGGTAGTATTCTAGTTATGCTTGCGGTGCTTGCAACGGCCCAGAAAGTAAAAGACACTATGACGCTTCTTATTATTGGTTTGATGGTAGCAAGTCTAACTTCTGCTGTGGTTAGCGTTCTCGCCTATTTTAGCAATGCAGAAGAACTTCAATTATATATTTTTTGGTCTTTTGGTAGTTTAGGAAATTTGGCTTGGGGAGAGGTAGGCCTATTAAGTCTTTGCTGGTGCATTGGACTTGGACTTGCTCTTATTTGTCTCAAAAACCTAAACGCTTTACTCTTGGGGGAAAATTATGCTAAAAGTATGGGTGTAAAATTAAATAGAAATCGAATCCTGATTATTCTATCCACTTCTATTTTTGCAGGAAGTGCTACTGCTTTTGCAGGTCCAATAGCCTTTGTAGGCTTAGCAGTTCCGCATTTAGTAAGACAGCTCGTCACTACCAACGACCATAAAATCTTACTCCCCAATATTATTTTTGGCGGTGCTTTTTTAATGATTCTTTGCGATATTATAGCACAATTACCGGGGAGTGAAAGCACATTACCTATTAATGCTGTAACCTCTATATTTGGTGCGCCAGTTGTTATCTGGCTTTTGGTTAGAAAGCGTAAACTCAAATTTTAAAATGTCATCTAAGGTTAAATCTACACCATCAATACTAACGGCAAATTCTTTAAGCATAGGCTATAAAGATAAGAGGGAGACTATTGAAATCGCAAGTCAAATAAATTTTGAAATTCAGCCTGGTGAACTTGTTGCTTTAATTGGTATTAATGGTTCTGGAAAATCCACATTATTAAAAACTTTATCTGGAATACTCCCAGTACTTACAGGTGATATTTTAATTGATAATACCCCTATTTCTAGTTTACAAAACAAAGATTTAGCTTCTAAGC
>Ga0136559_1000007_pt1 | contig 101538 bp, 90 predicted proteins | sample AntRauMeHopE1496_FD_104633 | JGI IMG/M metagenome (GOLD analysis project Ga0136559, IMG submission 104633) | Saline lake microbial communities from Rauer Islands, Antarctica - Metagenome Hop E1 #496 | ecosystem: Environmental > Aquatic > Non-marine Saline and Alkaline > Saline | place... | reverse complement strand
TATCAAGGCACTTTTTGAAATGAATGGTGTTTGTTTAACCTATATTCAGTCCTTAACAGGACAAAGATTAACCAGTATAAATCTAGATTCTATTTTTATAGATAATGAATTGAAGTCGAGTATTAAAGAAATTTCACGCAAAGGGCGCTAAGTTTTTCACTAAGGCCGTAAAAGTTTTGATTTTCTATAAAGCTATCCCCGTTTGAGAAAAGTTTTTATATTATGTGTTGTCCCTTTAGGGACTAAACATTGGTAAAAAACTATCTTTTTTAACAACAATGCCTTTAGGTATTGCATATAAAGTATATCAAGGCACTTTTTGAAATGAATGGTGTTTGTTTAACCTATATTCAGTCCTTAACAGGACAAAGATTAACCAGTATAAATCTAGATTCTATTTTTATAGATTATGAATTGAAGTCGAGTATTAAAGAAATTTCACGCAAAGGGCGCTAAGTTTTTTGCAAAGGCAGCAAAATATTAAGAAAAGGGTAGTTTCTCCTTTGCGCTTCTTAGCGTTTTTTCTTTGTTTGCTTTGCGTGAAATAGTAAACTGATTTAAGTGATCCACCCAAACTCATTAGTGACTTAAAGTGAATTCATTATTCCCAATCATTTTTTATAGATAATGAATTGAAGTCGAGTATTAAAAAAGCTCCACGCAAAGGGCGCTAAGTTTTTCGTAAAGGCCGTAAAGAATCTGTTAAAGTTAATTTTCTCCTTTGCGCTTCTTTGCTTTTTTCTCTTTGTCTGCTTTGCGTGAAATAGTAAACTGATTTAAGTGATCCACCATAACTCATTAGTGACTTAAAGTGAATTCATTATTTCAAATCATTTTTATAGATAATGAATTGAAGTTCAATTATAAAGAAGTTCCACGAAAAGAGCGCTAAGTTTTTTCGCAAAGTCAGCAAAGAATCTGTTAAAGTTAATTTTCTCCTTTGCGCTTCTTTGCTTTTTCTCTTTGTCTGCTTTGCGTGAAATAACAAACTGATTTAAAATTTACCCTTACTCATTAGTGACTTAAAGTGAGTTCATTATTTCAAATCTTTTTTAATGATAATGAATTGAAGTTGAGTATTAAAAAAGTTCCACGCAAAGGGCGCTAAGTTTTTCGCAAATGCCGCAAAATATTAAGAAAAGGGTAGTTTCTCCTTTGCGCTTCTTAGCGTTTTTTTCTCTTTGTCTGCTTTGCGTGAAATAGTAAACTGATTTAAGTGATCCACCCTAACTCATTAGTGACTTAAAAATCAATTTAAAATTCAAAATTAACTTTCAAGCACCGTAATCCTCACCTTCTTTTTCTTTAAACGTGAATTGCTTAACTTTTCTACCAATTCATCGGCTAGGCTTAGCGGAATGGCAACAAACGCACAATCTGGTTTGAGCTCGATGTTTCCCAATTGATCTTTGTTAAGACCGCCTTGTTTGAAGAACAATCCTGCAATATCCCCTTTAGAAATTTTATCTTTTCGCCCACCAGAAATAAATAAGGTCTCCCAATATTGGGGCTTTGGTTCTATTTTTTGTGACGATTTTGAAGAGACATCAATACCTTTTACATCTTTAATAAATTCAGGTAAAGACTCCCGTTCCCATTTTAATATATAAGCCGTTCCTTTAGAGTTCACTCTAGCTGTTCTTCCATTTCTATGAATAAACTCTTCTTCATGGCGTGGGAGTTCATAATGAATAATGAATTTCAGTTCTGGAATATCGATACCTCTTGCAGCCAAATCTGTAGCCACTAAGATCTGTGAGCTCCCATTTCTGAATTTTATCAAAGCCCGTTCCCTGTCCTTTTGTTCCATCACCCCAGAAAAACAGGCATGACTGATGTTTTGTCGATTTAAATAAGCACTTACTTCGTCTATGCTATCTCTTAAATTACAAAACACAATTCCAGGCGCATTGCCAAGATGATGTACCAAATCTACCAGTGTTTTCAACTTATTCTGACTTGGTGAAACCACCGTTTTAATAGTTAACTTAGATGGTGTTTTTTTATCCAAATAGTTAACAATGCTAGGCTTATCCAATCTTACAAAACCAGGAATAGAAATACCTTGTGTTGCAGAGGTTAACACCCGTTTGTTAAGGTTGGGCAACTGACTGATAATAGCCTTCATTTCTTCCTCAAAACCGACTTCTAAAGATTTATCGAACTCATCTAAAATTAGAGTTTGAATGCTAGTTTTGGAAAAACGTTCACTATTGAAATGATCTAGGATTCTACCTGGGGTTCCGATTAGAATAGCAGGGTTATGTTTGATTTCAATTTTGTCTTTGGAGACAGGTCTGCCCCCGTATACCGCATTGACTTTATAGCCAGATCCCATCGAACGAATCACTTGCTCAATTTGAATCGCCAATTCTCTTGACGGCACCAATATTAAGACTTGGACATCTGGAGATTCAGGGTCTAAAATAGTTAATAAGGGCAACGAAAACGCCAGGGTTTTACCAGTTCCTGTTGGTGATAATAGAATGGTATTAGTAGTGTTTTTAATTAAAGGAATCGCTTCCTCCTGCATAGGGTTCAAGACTTGGATATTTAATTTTTGCAAAATATCCTCTTGAGATTTTATATGATTTGCCATAGTGCTTATTTCTTTTTAGAACGGTCAAACGTTGAGTGCTCAGTACTGGACTGAGCCAAGTGATGTGCTAGTACTTTATCGACGAGTTCTTCTTTGGTTAAATGATGGAATACCGTTTTGATCTTCGTTTTAAACTCTTCGGAGACCTCTCGATTTGGTTTGGTTTTAAATATTTTTTTAGCCCATAATAGCGCATTGTTTTCTTCTATGCTTTGGGCATCCGCTTTTTTGAATTTGTTGAAGACAATGCCCAATTCATTTTCAAAATCAGCAATCTCTGCAACTTCTTCTTGTTGTAAAATCGTTAATGAAAGTCCCTTTGCTCCTGCTCTAGCCGTACGTCCGCTTCTATGGACATAAGCTTCATAAGTATCGGGCAAATGATAATTGACGACATAGGACACTTCTTTAACATCAATACCACGCGCAGCTAAATCGGTTGCCACTAAAATATCGATAAGACCTTCTCTAAATTGACCCATAATACGATCCCGAATGCCTTGGGTTAAGCTACCGTGAATAGCGCCGGAAGAGAATTTATTGATGGCCAATTTCTTAGCTAGTTTATTCACTGCCGCTTTGGTTTTACAAAATATAATACCGCGCTCACCTCCTTTAGAATTTAGAAAGTGTAATAAGACATCTAGTTTTTCAATGGGTTCTACAACCACATAATGATGGTCGATCCCTTGATGTCCAAGAGTGGCCGTATCCACCTCTATGGTGACAAGGTCTTTCGACATATAATTCTGCACCAATTGTTTAACCGTCCCAGGCATAGTTGCCGTAAATAATAGCGTTCTTCTGGTCTTTGGTATGGCTTTTATAATGGTATCAACTTCAGATTTTAGGGCGCTCAGCATTTCATCAGCCTCGTCTAGCACAACATATTTTAAATGCTTTAAATCAATGGCCTCCCGGTTCATGAGATCAAGCAATCGTCCAGGTGTAGCTACCACAAGATGGGTTGTACTGTTTAGCTTCTCGATTTGAGGTTTTATGGGCGTCCCACCACATAAGGAGGCGATATGTATCTGGTCACTATGACTAGCAAAAGAGATGAGATTATTATAAATCTGTTGACCTAATTCTCTAGTAGGCGCTAGGATAAGCGTCTGTATAGCAGTGTTTTCAGTATCTATCAATTGTAATAAAGGCAAGCCAAAAGCAGCGGTTTTTCCTGATCCTGTTTTTGATAAAACCACTAGATCTTCGCTTTGATTTAGGACAATGGGAATGGTCTTATCTTGGACTTCAGTAGGAACAGAAATCTGTAAGTCGACTAAACTTTGTTGTAAGTGCTCATTAATCCCTAAATCTAAAAACTGTTTTGACATAAAAAATATTTTTGCAAAGGTAACTACACTTTTGGCGGGAATAGGGTTTATAATAATTTAAGAATAAAAAGTCGCCTAAAATAGTATTTTTGGTAATCTAAAATCCAAAGACATTTACTTTTAAAGACATACTATAACATGATTATAACAAAAATCAAAAAGAGTGATAAACGCTATTTAATTGTAAGTCTTCTAAAAGACTATGTGTTTCACTTTACTGCTGCTTCTGGAGCTGAATTAAAACAGAACGAATTACTTCTTCAATTATTAAGTACCAAACTTAAGGGAAACAACAAAAAACTACTCAACAATAAAGATTTTGTACTAGATGCGAAAGGCTTTACTAAACTTATAAGGTATTATTACCCCTATTTGCTTAAAGATGAATTTTCTGACAAATATATTTCACAGGTTTTACAGAATATCTTAAAAAAATTCAAGGAGGACTCTATTTACTTTAAGGAATACCTTTTCGATTCGCTAGGTGTTTCCAATCAAGAAACAACCATGTTGGTTTTATTTAGGCTTAACGTGGACGATAGTCATATGGATATCATCCAAATTTCAAATACCGAGTTGGAGTTTTTGAGTAGAGATGAAAAAGTAAGTGAAATTCTTAGCTTGACTTATGACATAGTGGAGGAGTGTGATGATGCGTTTGATTTAGGTCAATTTTTTAACGATGAGGAAAATTTACACCCAATTGAATTCATAAAAGAAATTAGAGAACTTGAGGGTATAGATGAAGAAACAATTGAGATTATTAATGAATTTAGCCAACGTATAGCTGAAATTAAAGACCAAGGTCAGCTTGTGTTTTTAGTTCCATTCATAAAACACATTTTAAAAGAAAAAGTCCAAAAAAGTATATTTTCTAGGCAAATTAGTCTTGAAATTGATGATGATTTTAGAATTTGGATTCCAAAAGTAAACGCTGAGCTTAAAATGAATGCGTTGACCAAGTCTATTTATTTTCTATTCTTACAACATAAGTCTATCGATTTGGTTAACCTAAATAATTATAAAGATGATTTGTATCATATCTATTTGAATGTTTCAAATCTATCTGATACAGTACAGATGAAGTCAACTGTAAGTAGCATTGTTAATTATAAAACCAAAGCTATTTTCCCTCATTTATCAAGGATAAAAAGTGGGTTCTATAAAATTTTAGATGCTGATTTTGCACAGGATTTTATAATTTCTGGTAATGGTCTGTACAAGCGAAAAATTAAATTACAGGAACACCAACTTAGTTTTACAAAAGATTTTGAAAATTTAATTTACTATCAATAAGATACATCTTATTGATAATTAGTTTATTGCGTTACACTACATGGTTAATTTAAGCTTTACATTAGAGTTGCAAGTTTGCAGCTTTTTAAAACACACTATTCCTTCTTGTAGTTTTGGTCTAAACTTAAAAACTATAAGAATATGAAAAAGACAATTACAATTTTATCGTGTTTACTATTGACTACGCTTAGCTCTGCACAAAATGAAATTACTTATGGAATTGAAGCAGGATTAAATTATTATTCTCTAAACGGTGATTATCCGGATGAACTTGAAACAAGCGGAAATATTGGATTGAAGTTTGGGGGATTTTTTAATAAAGAATTTACAGACCAATTTTCGTTACAATTAGAATTATTGTATTCTCGGCAAGGTGGCGATACCAAAGTGGAAGAATTCTACACAGATTTTGAAGGAAATATGTTTAACGAATCACTTACTCAAGAGATACGCCTAGACTATGTTAACTTACCCATCTTATTAAGATACAAATCAGATTTTAAATTATTTTTTGAAGGTGGTTTACAGCTAGGTTTTATTGCTAGTGCAAAATCTAAATTCATTTATGAAGACTCTGTTTTTCCAGAGGATAACGAATCGATAAGTATAAATATGTTGGAAGACCAAAGCTTTAATTTTCTAGGCACTAATATACAAGCTCAAGCATCCCTAAATCGTTTAGAAGTAGGCTTACTTTTAGGAACAGGGTATGAATTTAATGACAATTTAGCCCTAGGCGTAAGCTATCATTTAGGTCTTACAAGTATTGATAAAAACTCAACCTATGTTCGAGATTTTGATTCTTGGAATTTAAAAAACTCTGTCATTAGCTTTACTTTCGAATATTCGATAGGTAACTTTAGACTTTAATTCAATTCTTCTTTAATGTCAAAAAAAAATATGCGAAAATCTAATTATAATAGCGACATCAGTTTGCTTTTTGCACCGCAGGAAGAAAAACATGCTTTGGAAATAGCAAGCCTCCTTGAGCAAAGAGGCATACGGGTATATATTTATGATTTAAAAAGCCTAAAAACGAAGAAGACGGAGTTATTAAGCTTTACTACTGAATACAAAGCCCGCTATCATAAAAAATCTGACTATTTTATTTATCTTTTGAGTGGCATTAAAGAATATGACTTACTCTTTAAAGAAATACAAATCATAGAACCAATAAATGCATCTTCTGTAAACGTATATCATAAAGATTTTAATGACAACTTATATAATGAAGCTCAACTTTATTCTCCTTACTATTTAAAGATTGTAGATGCCATCCTGGATAAAACTTTTCTTAATGAATCCAATTCTCTATTAGAGACTAAAAAATCTCAATTTTATATGAAATCTGAAGTTTTATTTAGTGACGAGTATCAAGGTGAATTCTACCCAAGAAATATTAAATTAACCTTCCAGAACGCCTCAAAATTTCCTTGCCTACTAGGGCAACCTGTTTTTTCATATTGGTTATATGATGATGATCTAGGATTAAATTTAGCCCCTAATAAAGCAGGAGTGCCGATTAGTTTTCCTATGACTATTCCGGCTAAAAGCGAAATAACGATTTATTTTGAATTTAGATATCTGGATACCATGGATAAATTATTTAAAAGCAGTATAATCTTATCTTGTTTTGTTTATTTTAATAACACAGTAAGAGTTGCAGAAAGCAGAAGTTTAGGAGACACTTTATCTTTCCACAGAGAAAGCTTTAACAACTTGTATGATGAAGATGAGGATTTTGACTTTGATGAAGACTGTGATTGAGAATGGAAATTAAAAAAAATAAGCAAATAAAATAAATATCAATGAAAAGACCCTTCAATATATTTCCGAGCATTGGATACAAAAACAGTCAATTTCAGGTTTTATCAAAAACTGAGAACCTTAAAATTGAATTTTTTTACAAAGGTGAGTTAGAAAAAGAAATTTTAACATCCTCGGAAAGTGTATTTTTAATACAAAAGCTAGAGAAATCAGGAACCTACAAAGCAATATGTACTTCGAAAGGCAAGACTTTTGAGCAAGAAATAAAAGTAGTAGATGCTTTTCGTCTTGGATCAAGCGAATTCAAAAAATCTTTTGTTTTTGATAACTCTGATTATTCATTCTTCCTTATGAAAGATAGGCTCTTGCTTTATGATGAAGAAAAGAATATTATACTTACTGAGAACCTTTACAGTCCAACTAAAATTATTCAAATTGATAAAACTAATTACTTATTCATAACCGAATTAGGTAGTAAATCAGATGGAATTATAAACTTTGGTGTTTATAGTACTGATTCATTTTCAATTATTGGAGAGCTTTTAAATGATTACCAAACCATAAAAATATCACCAGAAACAAATCGGCTTTGGTTATACAAAAAATCTACAGAAAGTATCCACTGTTTTGAATTAACTAATAGTTGTGGGCAAGTTTTATCAGAAATCAGAAAATATGATACTGTGTTAAAATACTGGTATGACTCAGTTTCTGGGAAATTAACTATGGAACAATGTGACAAAATAATATTTATTGATGTCTTAAAACAAAAAAGATCAACTGTAATACCTAAAACATCCAAAAATGCAATTGATAAGAATGGAAATAACTTAATACTAAATGCTGACACGGTACAATGTACCAATATGCTTAATGAATACTATACAAGTATTAATTATACCGAAAACTTCAATTTGAACTTCACAGACTTTCTTTATATTGGATCTGATTATCCAAAACCAACACAATTTTCTGACCTAACAGAGCTCTGCATGAAAATTAAGAATGATGTAATAGATAGTTTCCCTTTAGATGACAATTTCTATTCTTATTCTTTGCCATATAAAGCAAAACACATAGAGTCAATCATTCAACATAATTTCTACGCGACTACTAAGGGTCACTATTTAATTAAGAAAGAAACTAAAAGAATAGTTAATAAAGTTTATTTTAAAAAAATAGATAAAGAATGGATAGCAAAACCTAAAACAACTGAAAGTAATATTTTTTCATTGATTTATAATGACGGTATGATTTCTAAGACTATAATTGAACCTACTTATCAGTTTAAATTTGAGAAGTATTTTCATGACCTCTTAATAATATTAACTGATAATAAAAAACATATTTATAAGGATAATAAAACAATCTCATTTACTCCTCAATGCACATTAAATTTTCATTTATTAAATGATAGAGGCTATTTGATTGTAAAAGAAAAAGATTTACAATCTGTTTATGATACATCAAATTTGCATTATCCAATATTAAATGATATTAAAATTCACAATATCGATTTAATAGACCAACATAAGATTATTTGGTACTCTGGAAAAGAGAAATCTAATATGAACTTAAGTTTTTTAAATGCTTACGACTTATCAGGTAAATCCAACATAGAACTTGATGAAAATAAAGCTCAACATTCTTGGTTCAAAAGCTCAACAGATTATAAATACAACAAAGGATTTATACTGAGTTCTAACAAAATTATTATAAACCCTAAAACAACTGATATTAAAGGTTCATATATAGGTTCTATTGAGGCTTATAGTGATGGATTGAAAAAAATAGTATCTCAGCGGTATAACCACATTTATCTTTCTATTTATAACTCTAATAATAAAAAGTATGAAAAACAAGAAATAAAACTTAGCAGTATTTCTTTTAAAGAATCCTATCTCTCTCCGAACGGTCAATTTCTTGTACTTCAAGATGATAAGAATAAATACATATGGTACGATATCGAAAATAATGAAACCGTTAGATTTTTTTCAGGTAATTTCTTGTCTTTTAGTAAAGAAGGAAATTTAATAATTGAAGAAGATGGAACTAGAGCAGTTAAGATTTATGACCCATTAACATTTTCTGAAATCACACCCCCTAATTATCATCATTACAGATTTTTAAGTCCGGACGGAAAATTGTATGCACAAGTTTCCAAAAAGACTAGGTATTTAGACAATTTAAGTGGTGATGAATTATCAATCGATGATGTTGTAAAACTTCGCCATGAACTGGATGAACCAAGTATCTTTCATCCTATAAACAATGAAAAAAAACAAGAATTTGAAAAAGCAAAAACAAGAATCAACCGAAACAGGAAAGCTTACTTCTTAGCTAACAAATCAATACTTGATAAAATTGATATTAAAGAACATAATACAATCACCTCTGATACTATAGTAAAAGTTGAAAAGTTCACAGAGATTGGTATTGTTGGTACAAATATTACAACCGAAATACTTCTTCCCGAAGAATTAGACTATTACAATTACGCAGCTTTCAGTTACGATAACAATTATTTCGGGTATGCTGGAAAGCCATCATCTGGGGGCCTTATTTGTATATTTAAGATAGATTTTAATAAGCAAAATGAAAAATTAATGATCGTAGACACTTACTTAAGTTATTATCCAAGGTATGCTACTTGGGTTTGTGGCTTTTCTAAAACTGGTTATTTTGCTACTTATGACAGCACACCAGATACTTATCTTATAAAAGTTGATGAACAGCTTTTCAAGACCAAAGCAGACAAAACAACATTTAGTGATAGTATAGATCAAGAAGAATCTAGCATGCATAATTTCTTTCCACAATGGAACGAAATAAAAGGGAAAAACTTTCTTTGTTTTAGCCCAACAGGGAATTTTATGGCTTTATCGGAACAAGGTTATGAACCATTGACATTAGGAGGTTACGGTCATCAAGAATCGAACGCAGTTCATATTTCCTTAACGGAATCAATGAAAATCGTCAATTCCTTTACTGGTCACGGTGATAAAATAAAACATGACAACACTAAGAATATAACATTTGTAGGATTCTCAGAAGACGAAAAAAGGATTATGTCATTAAGCTCAGATGGTGTTGTAATAATAAGAGGTTTATAAATTTAAGAATAATTAATAGTTTATCATTTAAATTTAATCATCAAAAACTTTATTTTTAAAACAAAACATCACAAATTTGGCAAACTCTTTATTTAGGATAATTTGGTTTAATAGATATAAGGTGGAATAAATAGAGTTATTGTTAATAAAACTGAATATACATGAAGCTTAATTTAACGAAAATAAATGGTACTAATGCAGATTTAGATTATGATGCTTTAAAACAATCTATAATTGAAAAGTTAAGCGCAACTTGTAAAGAAGCTGAAGTAATTATTTTAAATAACTTCCCAGTTTCAGTATCTGCACAAGCAAGTGTTGACTTTATAGTACTATTAAATATTTCAAAAAAAGAGAGAAGTTGGTATAGGGTAGAAACAGCCGATGATAGGCATTATGTCAAAAATCAAATTATTGCAGTATCTATTGTGAATGAATACACTAATTCAAATATTAAAATAGATGGTGGTTTAATAGAAATAGATGACGCTTATATAGATTTTGAAGATAATGCTAATAAAATTAAATGGGGTTTAACGAACTATTTAAGTAGTAATTGTGGGTTAGATAGGAAGTATTTAACAATACATCCAATAACTTGGATTAAAAACACCTCAAGTTCTCATACCACTAATAACATTCTTATAGACAAGCAATTTACTTATGAAAAGGTAGAGGAAATAATTAAGTTAAATGATTATTTCAAATGGCCTGGTTATAAAATGTGGTATGAGAGTGATATAGTTTTCGAATTACAAATTAGGCAAATATTTGAGCGAGCATCCAAAGACAGTAAAAATGGATATATCACCAAGAAAAAGATTGACAGAATTGAAAATAAATTAGATAATGCTTCAACTAAGGCTTATGAAAATATAGGTAAAAAATTAGTTGAGGTAAATGGCAAGGCAGGAACAGGAAAATCGTCAGACATAATAAAATGGATGTTGCGGTTAAATGCGGAAGGACGTAAAGGGGTGTTTTTAACTTATAATAACGTGTTAGTTTATGACATTTCCTCACAAATACAAAGTTTTAAAAATCTATTATCACCAGTTGATAGTAAGGCAAAACAACCTACTACATATACAATTCACAGTTATTTTTATGGAATTGCTAAAAATTTAGGAGTACTATTATTACTTTCAGAACAACGTGTTACAGAATTAACAGCCACATTAGATTCCAGATGGGTAAAAATTGAAACATATTTTAATTCTGTTCGGAGTGCAGAAAATCATATTAGTCTTGCCAAACTTTTAATGTATGTTCAAAGTAAATGGAATGTAGCGAAAGGAACTAAACGAGAAGCTATATTGTTTATTCAGCATTTAGAAAATTTAAGGCATTTACCTAATCAGGAGGAAACTGAGAAACAGTTTAGAATCTATCGTAATGATAAAGTAGATAAACTTGGCAATCTTGAAAGTTCAAATATATTCTTAAAAGATTACCATAAAGTTCTTGAGCGTATTCTTCAAGCAACATCTAATTTAAATGTATTTTTAAGTGATTTAGATGTCGTAAACAAATATGAATTAATAAAAACTGTGATGTCCTTACAACCTAAAATTCTTGAAAAGGATGGTACTGGTAAGATGAATTTTGAAAAGCTAAAAACAAGGTATAAAAAAGGCTTAGGTGGTCTTAGAGCAGGAAGAATAGCATACATTGATGAAGCACAAGACTGTCACCCATTAGAGCGAGATATTCTTTTTAGCATTTTTGGTAGTAATAATATTGTCATTGCTAATGGAGGTAGAGAACAGTTAATTCGTTATTCTCAATTGTGTGATTGGCACATATCCCGTAATCAAAAAATAGAATATTATAAATACCAGAAACGACGTAAGTCATATAGAATGAAACCTGCTATTGCAGCACTTGCGAATCATATTGCTTCTTGGTATGAAATTGACCTTAATATTGAACCTCTAGATACTGAGGATAAAGGAAGTGTATTAATTGATTACTCAAAATCTAGTGAAAAACATATTGAGTCTGTTCAGAAACTAAAAACTATTGGCGAAAGACAAGGATGTACTAATTATGAATCATTATTGCTCTTAACATCTGCAGAAAGTAATAATGAAAATGGTTATGAAATAGAAGAAGAAACTTCTGTATTAGTTAATGAATATGAGAATATTGTCAAAGATGCAGGCAAAAATAAAAAAAAATGGTCGCTTATAAGCGAAGCAGAACCTAAAATAGGAGATATTTTTTGGAATACAACAGGTAATGTCGATAAACGCATCTTAAGCTCACCAGGTTATTTATCAGTTCGTTCAATTTATTATGAATCTTGCCGTGGTATAGAAGCTTGGTCAGTGATGTGCTTTAATTTAGATGAGTTTTTTGAACAAAAAACACTTGAAACAGATGCTGATAATTATTTATTAGAATCTTTATTCGACCAACTTACACCAAAAAAAAGAAGGGAAATGTATGCTGCAACATGGGTGTTAATGGCAATTACTCGGAGTATGGAGAATTGTTACATCCAGCTTTCAAACCCACAATCAACAATTTATCAATGTATTAAAGATTTCGCTTCAAAGAATCCAGCTTTCGTTGAGTTGGAAAATTAAATATTTTAATCAATAATCATGGAAATAACAGGAAAAATCAAAATCATAAACGAGACCCAAAATATAGGAAGTAATGGTTTTAGAAAGCGTGAAGTTGTAATCACAACAGAAGACCAATACCCACAGCATATATTAGTAGAATTCATTCAAGATAAATGTGATTTACTTAGCAACTATGCTGTAGGTCAAGATGTAAAAATAAGCATCAACCTAAGAGGTAGAGAATGGATAGACCCAGAAGGTGTCGTAAAGTACTTTAATGCAATCCAAGGGTGGCGGATTGAGCTTTTAAATAGCAAAAAACCCATTTACAGTAAAGTGCCGAAAGTAGAATCCGAAAGTTTTATAGATAAAGACGAAGATGAAACAGATCTCCCTTTTTAAAAATTTCTGAAACAGCAATTACATCAACGCTGCGAAATTTACAACTTGAATAACAATCATTTAACTAAGCTAATCACCACATATATTCAACCTTGATGGTCTTGAGTGCTATTCGGAAGTAGATATTTCATTATAAATCTTGCGGTAATTACCTTTTCAACTTTCGAAGATTTGATTTCGCTTATTATTTTGTCTAAATTATTTATATCTTCCTAAAAAAATAGAAAGTGTAACCTTTTATAAGCCCAAAAAAGCCCCAGTTCAAATTTTGAACTGGGGCTTTGGCTCTATAGGGTGTGATGTTCTACACGTTAAATCTAAAATTCATAATATCACCGTCTTTGACGATGTACTCCTTACCTTCAACGCTAAGTTTACCAGCATCTCTTATTTTTGCTTCACTGCCAAAGTGCACAAAATCATCAAATTTGATTACCTCTGCTCGAATAAAGCCGTGCTCAAAGTCTGAGTGTATCACTCCAGCTGCTTGTGGTGCCGTTGCTCCTACTTTTACTGTCCATGCTCTCACTTCTTTCTTGCCAACGGTAAAATAAGTTTGTTGATTCAACAATCTATAAGCTGAGCGGATGAGTTTTCCAGCACCTGCTTCTTCTAGACCAATATCTTCAAGGAAAAGCTTACGCTCCTCATAGTCCTCCAATTCTGCAATATCGGCTTCAATGCCAACAGCAAGAACCAAAACTTCGGCATCTTCGTCAGTTACCGATGCCATCACACGATCTACGTGCACATTGCCATTCACGGCAGAGCCTTCATCAACATTACAGACATACATCACAGGTTTATCGGTAATGAGCTGCATGGGCTTTACAATATCCTCGCGATCTTCTTCAGAAATTTCCAGAGCTCTTACCGACTTGCCAGTTTCCAAACCAGTCTTTAATTTTTCTAGAACAGACATTTCTCGTTGTGCCTCTTTGTTTCCCGTTTTGGCAGCGCGCCTGGTTTTTTCTAGCTTTTTATCAACAGCCTCTAAGTCTTTAAGCTGCAATTCGATATCGATGGTTTCCTTATCGCGAATAGGATCTATATTCCCATCAACGTGTATAATATTATCATCATCAAAACATCGCAACACATGCAAAATCGCATCGGTTTCTCTTATGTTTCCCAAAAATTGGTTACCTAGACCTTCGCCTTTACTCGCGCCTTTTACCAAACCTGCAATGTCTACAATCTCAACCGTTGCTGGTACGACGCGCTGTGGATCGACTAGCGATTCCAATTGCTCAAGACGAGGATCGGGAACATTCACCACGCCAATATTAGGTTCTATTGTACAAAACGGAAAATTAGCGCTCTGCGCTTTCGCATTGGACAGCGAGTTAAATAAAGTGGATTTTCCTACGTTGGGTAAGCCTACAATTCCTGCTTTCATAAAAGTAAATCTTCATATTTCAAGTTTGCAAAGATAAGGTTTTTTTGCGCGTTGCCTCCCTATGCGGGATATCAAATTTATAGAGAAATCTATGTCTTTTTTAGGTTGATTTTGTACCTGCTCCACTTGGACATCTTCACCAATTAGTTTAATTCTTTTATGTTCACCTCTAGCCTTTTGCCAAAGATGAAGGAACCACTGAAGGTTTTGCGTTAGCTTTTGGATTAAACATAGTTTCACTCTAGCCTTTTTAGAATTTTAACCAAAACAATTTTCAACTGAGATAAATCAAAAAAATTATGTCCTACAACATTGATAAATGATTAATTTTCTCTAATGGGAATTTTCTCCCATTTTTCCGATAAGGCCGTCATTAGGATATACAAAACTTTTGATCTATTTACCACGTGCTATCATAAGCTAACCATCTACCTTCAAATGCGATTCCTCATCACCAACCTTCACTTCTATAATACTCCCTAGATTGGTCGTATAGGCTTGAGATAAATGCTCTCTGCGCATTTTCCATACCTTTCCTAAATCTTGACTTCCAAAACGCACCGCTCCTGTTCCGTAGGCGCCATTCAGCCGATCTATTTTTTGCATCAATTGCTTGTGTTTGGGATTCTCTGCCGTAAAAAAAGCCAACTGGCGTTGGTCTTCAGGAACCAAACCCATAACAATCACACCTGCCTTTTTGTAGTAATAATCGGGATGGTAAATTTTTTTGAGCCCTTCTACGGCAAACTTAATCAAATCTATACTGGAATTCGTAGGATAGCCTGTTTGCACCACAATGCTGTTTTGATACTGCGGTAAATCCTGCCGGAATTTATTGGTTTTTAAAAACACATAGACCATCTGGCAGCAACTCCCCTGCCGGCGCAGTTTCTCTGCCGATTTGATGGCAAAACTACTCACACGCTCCTGGATATAGTCGAACTCTTTATACTGCTTATCGAAAGACCGCGTAGTCGCAATGGCTTTTTTATGAGCAGGTGTTTCCAGTTCCAGAGTCCGTCGACCTTGGAGTTCGTTCTTAAGGCGTAAGCCTACCACACTCATTTGCTTTCTCACCCACTCGTCTGGTAATTCAGAAAAGGCATAAGCGGTGTGAATATTATGTTTTTTTAGTCGTAACGCATGCTGCCGCCCTATGCCCCATACATCTTCTATCTTCAACCATTTTAAAGCTTTTATTCTGGCAGCATCATCCTTCATAATAAACACACCTTTGGTCTGTTCCGGGAATTTTTTGGCAATTCTGTTGGCGACTTTACTCAAGGCCTTGGTTGGCGCGAGGCCTACGCTTATGGGAATTCCTGTGCCTTTTTCCACCACATATTTTATCTTTTCGCAATAGGCCTGCATATCGTAATTCCCAAAGCCGCTAAATTCTAAAAAAGACTCATCGATACTATAGATTTCCACATCTGGGGTAAAGTTGCTTAAGATGTTCATCACCCGCGAACTCATATCCCCATAAAGCGCATAATTAGATGAAAAGACTTGAATATTATGCTGCTTAAATATTTTTTCAAACTTATAGGTGGGAGCGCCCATCGGGATGCCCAAAGCTTTTGCTTCATTGCTTCTCGCGATAACACAGCCATCGTTGTTAGATAAAATTACCACAGGCTTATCACGCAGATTGGGGTTGAACACACGCTCACAAGACGCGTAGAAATTATTGCAGTCGACTAGTCCAAACATTACTCTACGTTTTTAATAACAGTTGTCACTATACCCCAAATTACAAACTCGTTATCGGCAGTAAGCTTTATAGGCGGATACTCTTCGTTTTCTGGGATGAGCCAAACGGTATCTTTTTCTTTTTTGATGCGCTTTACGGTGAATTCTCCATCGACAAAACACACCGCTATTTTATTATTTTCAGGCTCTAAGCTTTTATCAATAATAAGCAAATCTCCATCATTAAGTCCTGCTCCTACCATACTTCGTCCTCGGACGCGGGCATAAAAAGTGGAGTTAGGATTTTTAATGAACTCCCGATTCAGATCGATTTTGATGTCTAAGAAATCATCTGCAGGACTGGGAAATCCTGCACTAATCCCCTGGTTTACGAAAGGTAAATCCAGATTTCTGGAGAGATCTGGAGGAAAAATTTCAAGGGCAGGCTGCCCGTGGTGGTGGACCACATGTAACATAGGCTTTTTCTACAAATTTAGGATATATTCCGAATATTCGGAATATATCCGTCTTAATTAACGTTTGTCAATTTTATAAAGACTTTTGAGCGATTTCAAGTCAAAATAAAGCATTGATAATCAGACGATACACTATTTCATACTTATGCTATCCATAATTTTCTGGTGCTTTGTTTGCCTTGCTCAAATGGTTTACCTCGCTGTGCTTGTGGATAGTTGAAGTTTTGTTCAAAATAGGTTTAACATGTTATAAGCAAAGGACTTTTTAACTATCCTATCCATTCAGGGAGATGATTATTTTTACTAAAGGCCTTTAGGATATTTGGTTGACTCATGACTAAAAGACTTTGAGCACCAATCGGATAATTATATACCTCTTTTTTCAATTTTTAATTCATGGATTATTCAGGGTAAACTATTTTATGAAAAATCTAAAAACGTATTCAATTTCACTTACTTTTAAATATCCTTTATAAAAGACTCATGCATAAAAAATACCATATCACTTTAGGATTATTTTTCCTTTTCAGTTTACCGTCCAAAGCGCAGCAATTTATTGAAAGTTGGGATGGCACACCCAACTTAGAGCGACACCAAGTTACCTTTAATTTTTTTGTTCCAGGAATACGATATGAATTAGGCTTGTTTAAGAATGTTAGTATTTCTAATAGTTTTTCTCCCGGACTCGCCTATTACCAAGAAGGATATACTTTTGGGTTCGTCTGGCACACTCGAGTGAGGTATTATCATAATTTTAAAACGCGCTATGATATGAATAAAAAAGTAATAGGTAATTCTGCTAATTACATCGCCCCAGCAAGAAGTGTGTTTTGGCAACCTTTACAAATTAGCAACAACCTAGATGGGCAAAAAAGATTCTCACTTGCTTTTTATGGTTTATTGTACGGGTTACAAAGAACCAACGAAAAGGGATTTAATACAACCTTAGAATTTGGATTTGGCTATTACGATGGTTTCGGCGTCCCTAGTGGTTATGGCCCTTTATTCAATTTTACTTTTGGTTGGGTAGCCACGAATAGAAAGTCTAGGAAAACAGTTGGTGAACCCGTTTTATTAGATTAAATAGTGATCATCGCTTCCATAAGCCGAATCACCGCAGAGGGACTTCCTTTTGAAAATTGATAGATTTGTAAAAAAGTGGCATCCAGAGCACTTTGATAAGGTAAAGGCCTGTTTTAGTCGTAGCGATTGATCTTTGCTCCAATAGCTTTAAGTCTCCCGTCGATATCTTCATATCCTCTGTCGATCTGTTCTATATTGTGGATAGTAGAGGTGCCTTTTGCAGACAAGGCCGCAATTAAAAGGGAAATACCAGCTCTTATATCTGGGCTGGTCATCGTTGTCGCTTTGAGCTCTGACTCAAAATCGTGACCTATAACTGTCGCACGGTGTGGATCACAAAGTATGATCTTAGCACCCATATCGATTAATTTATCTACGAAAAAAAGTCGACTTTCAAACATTTTTTGATGAATCAAAACACTTCCTCTAGCTTGAGTGGCTACTACCAAAATGATACTGAGCAAGTCTGGTGTAAACCCTGGCCATGGCGCATCACTGATGCTCATGATGGACCCATCTATAAATGAAGCGACTTCATAACCATTTGTATGCGCAGGAATATAGATATCGTCTCCTCTTTTTTCTAATTGAATTCCTAGCTTTTTAAAAGTGACGGGGATAATACCTAAGTTATCCCAGCTCACATTTTTGATGGTGATTTCACTCTTGGTCATCGCAGCCAGACCAATCCAAGATCCAATTTCAATCATATCTGGTAGAACGCGATGCGTACATCCCGATAAACTTTCAACTCCTTCAATTTTTAATAAGTTAGAACCAATGCCTTCAACTTTTGCGCCCATAGACACCAGCATTTTGCACAATTGCTGAATGTAGGGCTCGCAAGCAGCATTGTATATACTTGTTTTACCTTCAGCAAGAACAGCCGCCATCAAAATATTGGCGGTTCCAGTTACCGAAGCTTCTTCCAAAAGCATATCGGCTCCCTTCAAACCTTTTAGGGCCTCTACCCCATAAAAGCGTTCTTCTCTGTTGTATCTAAATTTTGCACCGAGTTTTACAAATCCACCAAAGTGAGTATCTAAACGTCGTCTTCCAATTTTGTCGCCTCCTGGTCTGGGAATATATCCTTTACCGAAACGGCCTAAAAGCGGTCCAACAATCATGATAGATCCTCTTAAACTAGAACCTTCGTCCTTAAATTTCTGACTTTCTAAGTAATCCAAATTTAGCTCATCCGACTTAAATGAATAATTTCCTTTGCCTAATTTCTGAATTTTCACTCCCAAGTTTCCAAGTATCTCGATGAGTTTACTTACATCTCTAATATCTGGAATGTTATGAATCCTGATTTCATCTGGAGTTAATAAGACAGCACAAAGAATCTGCAAAGCTTCATTTTTCGCCCCTTGAGGTTGGATTTCACCTTTAAGTTGGTGTCCTCCTTCGATTTGGAAAGTTGCCATTTAGTATTTGCGTTTTCTATTATGGTTATTGTTCTTGAAGTTTTTCTTTTGTGGCTTTGAGCGCTTATTGACTTGGTGGACCAAAGCATTGGCATCACTAAGCTCTTCGTCGTCACTTTTCAAATCGAGCTGACCTTCACTTAAATCCCTTAAATGATCGAAAATAATTTTATCGGACACGGTATCTTTGTTCCAGTTCAAATAGCATTTTTTCATGTGATTGGCGATGTTGAACATCAAACCATCTTTCATTTCACCATCCTCAATTTTAATAGCTTCATCAATCATACGTTTGATGTTATTACCGTAAAATCTATATTTAGGAAAGTTTTGTGGATATGGCAATGGCTCTGGTCGAGCATATAGCTCTTCTCGAGAAGGCATAGGGAATGGAGACTCTACATCCAACTCAAAGTTGCTGATGATAAAAAGTTGATCCCAAAGTTTATGTTGAAAATCTGGAACATCTCTTAAGTGAGGGTTCATATTTCCCATCACATCTATTATACCTCTCGCGGTTCTGTTCCGCTTTTCATCATCTTCGATGGTTTTGGCGTATTCTACCATTTTCTGGATATGTCTTCCATATTCTGGTATCTTTAGTTCGTTTCTTTCGGAATTGTACTCTAAGTAATTTATCAATGGTCTGTGTATTTAAATATTAATGCAAAATAAGCATTTAATTTTATTTCTGTTTAAAGGGAGATCACATTTTCAATCCCCTCCCCGACTTGTTTGTATTTTTCAATGACAATATCTGGAGATTTTAGGGTAACATTTATAGAAACGCTGGTATATTTGCCCTTTGAAGATTGTTTAGTTGAAATTACAGCGCCAAGATTATCAAAAATGGAAATCAATTTATCCAAATTAGCTTGATCTGATGAGGGGACAATGAATTTATACAAGTACTCAGAAGGCCAATCGCTGGTTTTCTTGAGTCTTTTTCGCAACTTTGTGTAAAATTCATCTGAAGAATTATCGGATGTCATTTTTATTTTTTTATGCAAATATACTGTTATTCGTCGTTTTTATAAATCATAGCCTTATAAATCCCTAATGAAAATAAAGTCCGTCAAAAATTTATTTATAGGTGGCCCAAGCACCGGAAAATCTACAGTTATAGAAGCGCTGTCCGACTTAGGCTATTTTTGTTACCCAGAAGTATCCAGAGAAGTTACCTTGGAAGCAAGACAGCTAGGGATAGAGCATTTGTTTTTGGAGGACCCTTTGCGCTTTAGTGAAATGCTCTTAAAAGGGCGCATAAAGCAATTTGAAGAAGCTGAAACTTTAGATACGCGTCATCTTTTTATGGATAGGGGCATCCCTGATGTAACGGCTTATATGGATCATTTTCAAGAGGATTACCCTAAGGAGTTTCAAAAAGCAAACAAAACTTATGTATATGACAATGTCTTTCTATTTCCGATCTGGAATGATATTTACACCCAAGACAATGAGCGTTTTGAAGATTTCGATCTTGCTGAAAGTCTACAAGATTCACTAGTGAAAACTTATCAACACTTAGGCTATCACTTGATAGAGGTACCCAAAGCTAGAATCCATGAGCGCATGGACTTTATTCTTAACAGCATAAAAACCAAATGAAACCGATTCCTCTAGATATACTTAAGACCTATTGGGGATATGAACAGTTCAAACCCTCACAGGAACTTGCAGTAGATTCCATTTTGGGACAAAAAGATACTTGTGTGTTTTTACCTACCGGTGGAGGAAAATCCATCTGTTTTCAAGTGCCTGCACTAGTAGAACCGGGCATTTGTATTGTGGTATCACCTTTGGTTGCTTTAATGCAAGACCAAGTTGAAAATTTAAAATCTAGAGGAATAAAGGCACAACTGCTTAAAAGTGGCATGTCTCATGTCGAGGTAGACCAAAGACTAGATAATTGCATTTATGGCAACTATAAATTTCTATACCTCTCTCCAGAGCGACTTCAGCAGGAATTGGTTAGGGAGCGCATCAGAAAAATGAATGTTAATTTTATAGCCGTCGATGAAGCACATTGTATTTCACAATGGGGTCACGATTTTAGACCTGCTTACAGGGAGATTCATTTATTGAAGGAGTTACAGCCTGGTATTTCCATCATCGCTCTTACTGCCACCGCCACAGAGAAAGTTAAACAAGATATCATCACAGAACTTGAGCTTGAAGACCCTACGATTATTTCGGAGAGTTTTCGGCGATCTAATATTGCTCTTCTTACTGATTTTACGGCAGATAAAATGAATGCCTTGTATTCACAACTTAACATCACCACAGAAAACAGCATTGTCTATGTTAGAAATCGATCTGCCTGTGTAGAGTTATCTGAGTTTTTGAACAAGAAAGGACTCCGCTCAACTTATTTTCATGGCGGTATTTCACAGACAGACAAACAAAAAAAATTAGCGAACTGGTTGAAAGAGGAGGTTCCTATTATAATAGCGACCAATGCTTTTGGAATGGGAATCGACAAAGCCAACGTAAGACAAGTGATCCATTACCATCTGCCTGAAAGTTTAGAAAGTTATTATCAAGAAGCAGGAAGAGCGGGTCGGGATGGAAAGCCTGCTAAAGCCGTCGTATTGTTCAACGAAAGTGACAAGCAGAGGCTCAAAAATCAGTTTATCAAAACCATTCCTAATTTCGAAGCCGTAAAAAGTGTCTATAAAGCTTTAATGAGCAATTTCAGAATAGCATACGGAGAGGGAGAAAATGAAGTTTTCGATTTCAATTTTTACGAGTTCTGCTCCCATTATAAACTACATACGATATTAACTTATAATACATTAAATCTTTTAGACAGACTAAGTGTCATCAGCTTGGACAAATCTTTTCAGAAAAAAGCAAAGCTAAAATTCTCAGTAACCAGTAAGGCCGTGCTAGACTTTATAGACAGTCACACGCAATTTGCCCTGTTAATAAGAACTATTTTGCGAACCTATGGAGGAGTGTTTGACAATGAGTTGACCTTAAACACGCAACTCATCAAAAAGAAAACAGGTTATAATGACAAGCAGGTTTATGACCAACTTGAAGCTTTAAAAAAACATGGCATCCTGTCGGCAGAATTTATTAAGCAAGATTTGAGCATCACTTTCATTCTCCCTCGTGAGGATAAATACACTTTGAATCCTTTAAGGAAGTATGTAAATGATTATCAAAATAACAAGCTTCAAAAAGCAGAAACGGTTTTGCTATACATAGAGGATAAAACGTTGTGTTTACAAAGTTTTGTTTTGAAGTATTTTGGCGAAAAAGAGCTTAAGCCTTGCGGAAAATGCTCTGTTTGTTTAGCAGCTCAAATTAAAAGAAATCCACAATCAGCGTCCAAATATCAAGACTTAAATCGTTATATCTTGGAAGAATTAAAGCTATCCAACTTAAGTTCTAAAGAACTTTCTCTAAAGATCAAATATCCCAAAGAAGCGCTACTGGAGTCATTACAACACCTTCTGGAAAGTGGAAAAATAACATTAGAATCTAATAATACCTATAGTTTTAACCTATGAGAACCTTACGAATACTATTTATGGGAACGCCAGAATTTGCTGTTGGCATTTTAGATCGTTTACAAACGTCCAGTTTTAATATTGTTGGAGTGGTCACTGCACCAGATAAGCCTGCTGGACGTGGTAAGCAATTGAAATCTTCTGCAGTGAAAACTTATGCTCTTCATCACGATTTGGAAGTCTTACAGCCTACAAATTTAAAATCTGAAGATTTCCAGGATGATTTAAAACGCTTAAATCCTAACTTAATTATAGTGGTGGCTTTTAGAATGCTCCCAAAAGCGGTCTGGAATTTTCCCGACTATGGCACTTTTAATCTTCATGCCTCTTTACTTCCTCACTATCGTGGTGCTGCACCGATCAATTGGGCAATTATTAATGGAGAAAAAAAGACAGGAGTCACTACTTTTTTTATCGATGAAGAAATCGACACTGGTAAAATCATTGACTTCAAGTCTATTTCTATAGATAAACAAGACAATGTAGAGACATTGCATGACAAATTGATGACTCTAGGAGCAGAAGTCGTTATAGAGACTGTCAAGGCCATTGAGCAAGCTAAAGTTGAGCCTCAACCTCAAGCCGATACTTCCGAATTAAAAGCAGCGCCTAAGCTAACGAAAGAGAATACAAAAATCGATTGGAAACAATCTGGGAATGCTATTGTTGACTTTATAAGAGGCTTATCCCCCTTTCCTGTGGCTTGGACTGAACTTACTATAGAAGGTGAGATAAAAAAGATTAAAGTTTATAAGGCTAGCTATGAGCTATCGGACCATCAAAAGGAAATTGGGTCAACACATTTGAATACTGAAATAAAAACAATTGATGTTGCTGTAAAAAATGGATATGTACACCTCGAAGAACTCCAATTTCCAGGGAAAAAGAGGATGGAAGTGAAGGCCTTGCTCAATGGAATGGCATGGAAAAGTGATTACCGATTTTGTTAAAATCCATCTCAACCTTGGATTATTTTATAGATATAGAAGAAAAAAGCCTGTTTTTTGCCTATTCAGCAAGGATTTTACGCGCAATCTCTTGCACAGTAATATTTTCCATATAAATTTGTAATGTGTTAATAAAATGTTTAATCAACAAAATCTAAATTTTACATTATGAACAAAACGAATTTAATTGATGCCATGGCAGAAGATGCTGGTGTTACAAAAGCAGAAGCTAAAAAAGCATTAGAGTCTTTTCTAGAAAACGTAGAAGGTGCTCTTAAAAAAGGAGATCGTGTATCTTTAGTTGGATTTGGATCTTGGTCGGTATCTAAAAGAGCTGCTCGTGAAGGTAGAAACCCACAGACTGGAAAAACTATCAAAATTGCTGCTAAAAATGTAGTGAAATTTAAAGCTGGATCTGACTTGCAAAAAGCAGTCAACTAAGCTTAACAATTTACATTTCTTTAGAAATCAAAGACCTTTCTTCCAAAAGGTCTTTTTTTATTGATAAATTTTCATACTTTTAGTTAAATTGTTAAATCTTACACATTCACTATGGGAAAACTTCAACCCTACCGAGGAGATGTTTTGGTATCAGAACCTTCTACGATTGGCGATTTAACCTTCAATCGCTCTGTTATACTCCTAGCCCACCTCGATGCTGATGGTGTAGTAGGCTTTATCCTCAACAAACCCTTAGACATTGATCTTGAAGAGTTGATTCCTGAAATAGAGGAAAATTTTAAAATTTTTAATGGAGGACCTGTTGAACAGGAAAATCTATACTTTATTCATAATGTTCCTCACCTCATTTTAGAAAGCGTGGAAATTAAGGAGGGCATTTACTGGGGAGGCTCATTTGAAACTATTGTGGAATTGATCAATTCTAAACAAATTACTTCGGCTAACATTAAATTTTTCTTAGGCTATTCCGGCTGGGATCCGTTTCAATTAGAAACTGAAATCGATATGAATACTTGGGTCATAGACTCTGAGACTAAAGCGAATGACATTCTCAACTCGTTGAAAGATGGTCAATTCTGGCAAGAAAAAATGAAAAAACTTGGTGGAGATTATCTTATTTGGTCCAATGCGCCTGAAAACCCAAACTACAATTAAATATCTACCAACCTTGCTTTAGCATTCAGCTTTCCAACCAAGTTTCTAGCTACAGTATTGGTATACGATTTCTTTCTATATTTAGTAATCGGTTGAATGCCTTGTATGGCATTGGTAAAGAATATTTCATCAGCCTTTTGAAGTTCGAAAGGGGAAACAGTCTCCTCTTTTAAAGTGAAGTCTTCAGATTTATTGAGTATTTCTATGAGTTGTTTTCTGATAATTCCATTCAAACATCCATCAGATAATGGCGGCGTTTTTATTTCCTCCCCCTTAATAATGAACACATTACCATTGGTCATTTCAAGTACTGATTTATTTTGATTAATTAAGAAACAATTATCAAAACCATTTTCCTTAGCATAGATTCCTGCTAAAATATTCACTAATTTATTGTTAGACTTAATCGTTGAAAGCATGCCAGAAAGCACATAATGGTCTTTGTATAACTCCACTTCATAAGGATCATCACTAATTGTAAAAAAAGCACCATCTAAGGGTTTTACACTTATAAAATAACCAATAGAGTTTCTCTCGGGTGTATAATAACCCCCTGCTTCTCTATGGATATTAATTTTAACGCGAACAGCTGAAGACTCTAGATCATTAGCTTTAACAAGCTCTATGATCTTTTCTTCAAGAAATTCTGGAGAAAAGTCCATAGGAATGGACATTCTTAAAATTCTCATGGACGACATTAATCTAAAGTAATGGGTTTCCCAAAACATAATTTTAGAATTAATGACTCGCATGGTCTCAAAGAGACTATCGCCGTAATTATAACCTCTATTATTAAGATTTAGAGTTGCTTCATCAGATGGTAAAAGATTACCATTAAAACTTACTTTCATACCAAGTTTGACTTTAAGAAGATCCTAGAATTTGTTTTAAATCAGATACCATGTTACTCCAAAGCATCTTGCCCTCATCTTCTTCACCTTCTTCAGCAAAATCTGTGATCATCAAAGACACATCTTTAGTGATTTCATCCACTTGAATTTTCATTTCAAAGAAATAATTTAAGCCCTCTTCTTCATCTTCAGTCCATCTTAACTTGATTCGATCGTCTGCTTTTTTTGAGAGGAGTTTTGCTTCCTCTTCGCTCCCTTCCCACATAAATGTAAATAACTCGCCTCTTGAGTTCACATTATTTGCAAACCACTCGCTTAATCCAGAAGGGGTAGAAATATATTGGTATAGCAAAGATGGGGAAACCTGTATAGGAAATTCCATCTCGTATTTTACTTTATCACTCATTGCAAAGAATTTTATTTTAAAAAGCAATATATGGATAATTGCGTGAAGTATAAAAACTTTATTTGAAATTATTATACAATCAGATTTGTGAAAGCAAAAGATAATATTATCTTTGCAAATCTTAAATGGCGTGGTAGCTCAGTTGGTTAGAGCGTCGGATTCATAACTCGGAGGTCACGAGTTCAATTCTCGTCCACGCTACACTTAAAACCTCACTATTAGTGAGGTTTTTTTATATACATGCTTTTCGGCTAAAGGATTTTAAAAGGGGTATATATTAGCTTAACACTAAACTCTTTATATCAATACTAAAGTACATATAGTCAAGGTTTTAAACAAGATTATATTTAATATTTAAGTGCTTTGAAAATCTTAAATTTAAACTGTGTCGTTTTTAATAGGAGATAAAAAATAAATTTAAACCAACAACTTAAGATTTATTTAAAGCTAACTAGACTTTTTGAATGCCGAATTTTTACTCTTATCTTGGGTTTCTATTTCTTTATCAGATTGTTTTCCAAGCTTTGCTTTAGCTAAAAGTTCTCTATCAAAATGAACACCATCACCATGCATATCAGCTAAATGCAATTCGTTTTCCGCTCTGCCTCCATCTTTCCGAGGTCTAATGCCTTTAAACTTATTAATTGATCCCATAATTTTTTTTATTAAAAATAATATAAATTCACATTTATGCTATCTAATAAAGCGTTAAAAGTTATGCTCATTAATAATTTGATAATTTATTTATTAATTCTTCTAGATTAAATGATTCCTGTTCTCCAGACTTCATATACTTTAAATTATAAACTTCAGATTGCATTTCAGTATCTCCTGCTAAGACCACAAAAGGAATATTCCGTTTATCAGCATAAATCATTTGTTTTTTCATTTTAGCAGCATCGGGATATAATTCAGCGGCTACAGAAGAAGTTCTTAAAGCGTTAACCGCCTTCAAAGCATACAAAGCTTCTTCTTTACCAAAGTTTATAAACAAGACTTTTGTCGATTCTTCTATAGCTTTGGGAAATAAATCCAACTCCTCTAAGACTAGATAAATCCTATCTAGTCCAAATGAAACTCCTACGCCACTCATGTTATTTAGTCCAAAAATACCGGTAAGGTCATCGTATCTTCCACCGCCACCTATCGATCCCATTTTGACCTCTTCTGGGGCAGAAATTTCAAAAATAGCTCCCGTATAGTAATTGAGTCCGCGAGCTAGGGTCACGTCCAAGTCCAATCGAGCCGTCTTGAGAGGTAGGGACTGAAGGGCCTTTTCTATAAATTCAAGTTCCTGAATCCCCTTTTGCCCTACTTCAGAATCAGAAAGTAAAGATTTTAAAAGCTTAATCTTTGTTGAAAAATTACCTTCAAGGCTAAAAATAGGCTGAATGTTTTTGAGAGCATTTTCAGAAATTCCTTTTTCAAGCATTTCTTTTTTTACGCCCTCCTCCCCTATTTTATCTAACTTATCTAGAGCTACCGTAAAATCAATCAATTTGTCACTTTCTTCAATGACTTCTGCTAGTCCTGATAGGATTTTTCTGTTATTTATTTTGATAGTTACCCCTTTTAAGCCTAAACTTGAAAATACAGCATCATAAAGTTGAATAAATTCCACTTCTTGCCATAAACTATCACTCCCAATCACATCGGCATCGCATTGTAAAAACTCTCTGAATCTCCCTTTCTGAGGCCGATCTGCTCTAAAGACAGATTGAATTTGATAGCGTTTAAACGGAAAGTCTATTTCGTTTTGGTGTTGTACCACATACCGTGCAAAGGGTACAGTAAGGTCGTACTTTAGGGCCTTTTCTGAGATTTGAGTCGATAGTTTCAGGCTATCTTGAGACTTATAAACATCTGAATTTACTTTTCTTAAAAAGTCTCCAGAATTCAATATCTTAAAAATAAGGCGATCCCCTTCATCACCATATTTCCCCATCAAGGTTTCAGAATTCTCGAATGTTGGAGTTTCTATAGGTTGAAAGCCAAAGGTTTTAAAATGCTTTTCAATTGCAGAGATAATATACTGTCTTCTGCTCACTTCAAGTGGAGAAAAATCACGAGTCCCTTTTGGTATTGACGCCTTGCTAGCCATGTGTTGTTCTAAAAATTATAAAAAAACTAAAATATAGTTACTTTTCAACCATACCACTAAAATATTGATAAAGTTTGCCTTTGGTAATGTGTGCTCCTTGTTTAATTAGTGCAAAAATGTCCTTATTTCTGTCCTCACTTAAAGCCTTTCTAGACTGGTAGATGTTTACATCTTCATTCAACAAGCTATCTCTAAGCCATTGGAAACCTTGCTTAGTATTGATATCGACAGTTTCGTTTTGAATTTTAATGCCTATAAGATCTATATGCTGATCTGTAAATTCAAAAAGAAACAACTGCTGTGGAGAGAAATGTTCTAGGTAGTTAACGTTATTCAACACCCCTTCCCAGACCAAATCGCTAAATACATCCAGTTCATCTTCTGCCACCTGCGGTTTGTTGGTCTTGATATCCTCCCATTCTTCATTAGTGATAGATTGGCTTGCCAAGAAATTAATAAATTCTTTTTGCATTTCCTTAAGCTGTTCCTGTGTAAGTCTTTCGTATTTCATATTTGCAAAAATAAAAAAAGATCGGTAGTTAGTCTACCGATCTTCTCTTTGTTCATTGTTTTATTTTAATAAAAAAGCTGACTCGATTAGGAGTCAGCTTTTTTTAAGATAATCTTTTTAAAACATTAGTTTTCAGCGATTACTTCGAATGAAAAATCTAATATTACATCTCTATGGAATCTTAGCTTAGCGTCATATTGACCTAAACGTTTGATGTTTCCACCAAGAATAGTAATGAATTTTTTATCGATATCTACTTCGTGTTTCGCTAGGTAATCTTTAAGGTCTGAAGTAGTAATACTACCAAACAATTTATCTCCAGCTCCAGTTTTTGAAGTGATCTTAAGGTCAAGCTCTTTTGCTTTGTTAGCGAGAGTTTTAGCCTCATCAATAACTTTCTTCTCTTTATAAGCACGTTGCTTTAGATTTTCTGCCAACACTTTTTTCGCAGAAGGAGTTGCCAATACAGCAACACCTTGAGGAATTAAGAAGTTACGTCCATATCCATTTTTCACGGATACAAGATCATCCGCAAAACCAACATTGTCAACGTCTTTTTTTAGTATAATTTCCATTTTTCTGCCTTTTTATTTTAATAAATCACCTACATATGGCATCAAAGCTAAATGACGTGAACGTTTGATAGCTTGAGAAACCTTTCTTTGGTATTTTAAAGATGTACCTGTTAAACGTCTTGGTAAAATCTTACCTTGTTCGTTTACAAATTCCATCAAGAAGTCGGCATTTTTGTAATCTACATACTTAATACCAGCTCTTTTAAAACGACAAAAACGCGTTTTGCTTTTTGTTTCAATATCTAACGGGGTAAGATACCTAATCTCACCGTCGTTTTTTCCTTTTGATTGTTCTTCAATTGTTGCCATAATTACGCGCCGGTTTTAATTCGTTTAACTCGTTCTTTAGCCCAATCGATAGCATGTTTGTCTAGCTTAACAGTTAGATAACGCATCAAACGCTCATCTCTTCTAAACATAACTTCTAAAGGCTCAATAGTAGGACCTACCACTTCATACTCAAACATGTGGTAAAAACCACTCTTTTTGTGCTGAATTGGGTACGCTAATTTTTTTAGCCCCCAATTTTCTTTGTTCACCATCTTGGCACCTTCAGAAACAAGAAAATCTTCGTATTTCTTCACTGTTTCCTTTATCTGGTCTTCAGATAAAACGGGATTCAAGATGAAAACAGTTTCATAATGATTCATAATTTTACATTTTTGTTTTAATGCCTGCAAAAGTACACTATATTTTGAATACTGCAAACCTGGTTTAAAGTTATATTATCAGGCACTTCTGTTTATTAAAATAAATTCATTCTCTTATCTTTACCTAAATTTTTAATTTATGATAAACACCTATATAGATCATACCTTATTAAATGCTGAAGCTACTTTAGTACAAATACATAAGTTATGCGACGAAGCCATTGCTTATAAGTTTGCAACGGTTTGCATCAACCCTAGTTATGTGAGTGCCGCCGCAAAGATTTTAGAAACGACAGACGTTAAAGTCTGCACCGTAGTAGGATTCCCCCTTGGTGCGACCTCTACGAAATCTAAAGTTGAAGAAGCCAAACAAGCCCTAAAAGATGGTGCCTCAGAAATTGATATGGTACTTCATCAAGGGCAATTAAAAAGTAAAGAATTTCAATATGTTGAAAACGATATACGAGCTGTCAAAAATTGTATTGGAACTCATACCTTAAAAGTGATCTTAGAGATCTGCAATCTTACAGATGAAGAAATTGCCGAAGCTTGCCAGATAGCTGAACGAGCTGGAGCTGACTTTGTGAAGACTTCTACTGGATTTGGCAGTCATGGAGCTACGCTAAAGGCTGTACAAATTATGAAGGAAAACATCTCAAGTCGAGTTCAGATTAAAGCATCTGGAGGCATCAGGGATTCTAAGACCGCTCAACAATACATAAATATAGGTGTAACAAGAATTGGAGCTTCCTCTGGAATTGCTATTGTAGAAGGAACGTCTTCATCCACTAATTACTAAAAATCAAAAAAATGAGTGTACATATTAATGCCAAAAAAGGAGAGATCGCAGAAACTATACTCCTACCTGGTGACCCTTTAAGGGCAAAATGGATTGCAGAAACTTACCTAGAAAATATCAGTTGTTATAACAAAGTTAGAGGAATGCTTGGGTACACTGGCACTTATAAGGGACGTAAAATATCTGTACAAGGCACCGGTATGGGTATTCCGTCTATAAGTATTTATGCCCATGAGTTAATTACGGAATTTGGAGTGAAAAACCTCATACGTGTAGGAAGTGCTGGAGCAATAAAACAGGACGTGAAAATGGGAGATGTTATTATTGCTATGGCGGCGTCTAGTTCGTCTTCTTTAAACAGAAATCGGTTTAATGGTGGAGATTTTGCTCCAACCGCTAGTTTTAATTTATTTGATAAAGCGATAAAGACTGCTAGGGATCAAAAGATCTCATTTAAAGCAGGAAATGTCTTGTCATCAGACTTTTTCTATACAGACGATCCTTTGGATCATGAAAAATGGGCGGCCTACAACGTCCTTTGTGTGGAGATGGAAGCCGCTGGTTTGTATTCCATAGCCGCCAAAAACAACGTCAATGCTCTAACTATTTTAACAATCTCTGATTCTTTGATTACTGGAGAACAAAGTACAGCACAAGAAAGAGAATCTACATTTAATAACATGATAAAAATAGCCTTAGAGCTTGGATAGTAAAGATTCGGATTTACAAATTTTAAAGCAATATCAAGGATTTTTGAAAACTGGAATGATGGTAAATCAACTTCCAGAGACAAAGATCCTTGCAATGGAACGCACTCTAAGTCCAAAAATTACACCTTTAGAAGTTTTTCCTTTTGAACTGGCTAGAACCTTCAGCTTTTTGGGAAAGCGCGCTGAAGTATTTTTTCAATCATATCTGAAACAGTCTAGACGTTATAGGGAAATTGCTTACAGTCTTCAAATCATAAAAGACAAGATAACTCTTGGTGAATTCGATTTTATCTGTTTTGATAATGACACTAATAAAGTTATTCATGTAGAATTAGTGAACAAAATTTATTTATTTGATGATGGCCTTCACGAAGATCCAGATTTTTGCTGGATAGGCCCTAATAGAAGCGACCGATTTATCGATAAAGTAGAAAAATTAAAAGCCAAGCAGTTTCCTTTATTGTACCATCCAGATGCTGAAGCCACTTTACATGAGCTTGATCTGGACCCGTGGAAAATTCAGCAAAGACTATGCTTTAAAGCGATCTTATTTTTACCCGAAAATGGTCATATAAGGTTCCATAAGACCAATCTCAATTGCATTTCTGGCTACTATTATACCTTGGATGAGTTTTTAGACAAGCCCTGGAAAGATCATAAATTTTATATACTCAAAAAAATCAATTGGTTTCTAGATGAAAGTCAACATACCCTTTGGAACTCTTATTCCAAAATTTTAATACAGCTTCAATACTTGGTAGAGCAAAACCAATCTCCTATGCTGTTCAGAAAAGACGAGAAGGAAAACACATTTAAATGTTTTGTGGTCTGGTGGTAAATTATAGTTGCATTTCGATCACTTCTTCTGCTTGCATTTGTTCGATGGTCTGCTCTCCTATTCGATAGCGAATTAATCGAAGAGTTGGAAGGCCTACTTTAGCAGTCATTTTTCTTACTTGTCTAAATTTTCCTTCAGTAAGTGTAATAGAAAGCCATGAGGTAACTCCATGATCGTTTTCATCTCTAATATCTTTAGCACGTTTTGGTAAATCTTGAGGTGGTTCTATCAGTTCAACTTGACAAGCCAATGTCTGGTAAGGTTTACCATAAATACTAATCTCTAAGCCTTGAGATAATTTTTCAACATGCTCTTCCCTTGCAATACCATCCACTTGTACCCAATATTCCTTTTCTATTCCAGAGGAGGTAATATGATGGCTAAATTTACCATCTGTTGTCAAAAATAATAAACCTTCAGAGTCTTGATCCAATCGACCCACCGACATTATTCCTTCAGGAAAATCGCTAAGCTCACCTAATAATCTCTTATTTTTGCGTCGCTTTTGGTTATAAACAAATTGACTTAACATGCCGTATGGTTTAAAAATTTTATAATAAGCCATTCATATAAATTTCAATAATTATATTTAAGCAAAAATACATTAAGAAGTATGATAGATCAAATAAAAAGAAACTACGGACATATATTTGAAGAGGAGTTGATTCAAGAAATCAATGAGGTTGGGATCATAAAATCTATTGAAGCTGGAGGAGAATTGATTCGCCCTGGACAGTACATGAAGGCTATGCCATTATTACTAGACGGTGTTATAAAAGTGATGCGTGAAGACGACGATGGTTTTGAACTTATGCTATATTTTTTAGAAAAAGGAGAAACCTGTGCTATGACTCTCTCTTGCTGTACTGGTTCTGCCATTAGTGAAATAAAAGCTGTAGCAGAAACCGATTCAGAGTTATTAATGATTCCTATTGAAAAGATGGAAGAATGGTTGGGAAAATACAAATCTTGGAGAAACTTTATTTTTAATAGCTACCATGAACGCTTAATGGAGGTTCTTGAAACAATAGATAATATAGCCTTTAAAAGAATGGATGAGCGTTTGTTAGACTATCTTAGAAACAAGTCCAAACACTATGTTGATTCAGAGATTAAAATAACCCATCAAGATATTGCCTACGACCTACATACAAGTCGTGTTGTTATTTCAAGACTTTTGAAACAACTTGAAAAGATCAACAAAATCAAACTTAGCAGGAATTCTATTAAATTACTAAACATTGGATAGTGAGTAACTTTTGTTACTGTCTCTTTTGATTAAATGCCGTTTATTTGTTTAAAATTTAATGACTCCTTTTAAAATACTATTTGATATATTCAAAACAGAAATGTTTACTATTGAATTTATTATGAAGAGATTAAAATTAAACAATTAGATAAAAACATGACAACTACAGCGGTAATACAGAATTTGAAATGCGGTGGATGTGCCCATACAATTGCAAAAAATCTACAAACTTTAGAAGATGTTTCTCGACTAGAAGTAGATGTTGAAAACGAAAGAGTTTCTTATGATTACAACAATCCATCTACAGTAAGCCTAGTCGAAGAGAAGCTTAAGGTTTTAGGATATCCTATAATTGGAAACTCTAATACCTATTTCAATAAAGCTAAATCTTTTATAAGTTGTGCTACTGGAAAATTAAATCAATAATTTAAAAAAAAATCAGTTATGACAGTTAAACAATATAACGACAAACCCTTATCACATTTATCTTACGCTATAGTAAGCGATGGAAAAATGGCACTTGTAGATCCCGCTAGAGATCCGCAACCTTATTATGACTATGCAGAAGAGCAAAAAGCAAAAATAGTTGCTGTCTTTGAGACGCATCCTCATGCTGATTTTGTGAGTAGTCACCTGCAAATACATCAAGAAACTGGTGCTACGATTTACGTTAGTAAATTGGTGGGTGCAGATTATCCGCACCAAAGTTTTGATGAAGGTGAAGAACTTAAAATGAATGATATCACTTTTAAATGTATCCACACCCCAGGACATTCTCCAGATGGAATAAGCATTTATGCTGAAGATAAAGCCACTACTAAAGAGGCTATTTTTACAGGAGACACCCTTTTTATTGGGGATGTAGGCCGACCAGATTTAAGAGAAAAAGCAGGAAATATGACTGCTAAGCGAAAAGAACTGGCGCAGGATATGTATAAAACAATGACTACCAAATACAATCACCTATCCGATAATGTATGGGTCTATCCTGCTCATGGAGCTGGAAGTTTATGCGGTAAAAACATGAGTACAGACACCACCAGTACATTAGGTAACGAACGTATAGGTAACTGGGCTTTCCAAGAGCAAACTGAAGAAGAATTTGTTGGTGAAATCTTGGATGGACAACCATTTATTCCCTCTTACTTTGGGCATAATGTAGATATCAACAAAACTGGAGCTGGTGCATTTAGGAAGTCTATTTCTGATATTCCTGTTCACCTAAACGTGGAATCTTTTGATGCAGATGCACCAATCATAGATACTCGTCCCCAAGCCGTTTATAAAGCCAACCATTTGCCAAAAAGCTTCAATATCATGGCTAGGTCTGAGAATGATAAAATTGAAACTTGGATTGGATCTATAGTCCAACCTAACGAAGAGTTCTATCTAGTATTAGACTCTATTTCAGACTACGATGAAATTCTGTCTAGAATTGCTAAAATAGGATACGAATCTCAAGTAAAAGCGGTCTTAACGCTTGGCCTAGTAAATTTTGAATCTTCTAATGATTTAGATTACACAGATTTTAAACAACATCCAGATCACTATACCATTATAGATATCCGGAATGTAAGCGAATTCAAAGAATCTCAAAAATTTGATTCCGCCAAGAATTTCCCTCTTAACGAATTAAGAGCTTCAGCTAAAAATATTCCAACAGACAAGCCTATTATGGTCCACTGTGCTGGAGGATATAGAAGTGCTGCGGGAAGTAGTATTATAGAATCTATCTTGCCTAAAGCTAAAATCTACGATTTAAGTGAACGCATTAACGATTTTGACTAAATAGATTTATAATTCATTTATATTAAAGGTTGGTGAATTCTCACCAACCTTTTTTTTATGGTATTTTTGTAAATATGAATAAAAGTATATTTTACCTCGGTCTTATATTAGCTTTAATTGGCTGTATGCAACCTTTAGAAAAAACCAACAACAAACAAACGTATTTAGTTCAAGGGAGTATCAATGGGGATTTTGAAGACTACATCTATATCCGTTTTAATGGTGCTCTAGACAGTGCTGAAGTGATTAATAATAGCTTCCTGCTTGAAGGAGAAGTATCCTCTCCAAAAGCCTTTAAATTTGAATTCGATTCGATCTCTACTTCGGACGTTTTTTATTTAGAAAACGACACACTTCTTTTCGATATTCTTATTGATGAAGAAACCATAGACGGCCAGAATTTCAAACTCTTCGAAACTAAGCAAGTAAGCGGAGGTAAAACTCCAACTCTGAAAAAAGAAATAGAAACCTACTTCAAATCTTTTTCTAAATCCAAGAAAAACAGAGATGCTCTATTCGCTAAAATGGACAGTTTGATTAAAAAGTATCCAAATCATGATTATTTAGGAAAGGTCCTTTCACAAATAGCAATGGAACAAAATTTACTATTTAATGACATCAGAATGTTATATTCTAACTTGGATGTTGATGAGCTGAACCCAAATGATGTCGCTATTTTAGAAAATTACCAAGACAAACGAAAAGCATTTCAAATAGGAAGTGAGATTCCTAACTATGAATTAGTATCTATTGACTCTAAAGCAGTTGAATTCAAATCCCATTTATCTCAGTATACCCTGATTCAATTTTGGAACAGTTGGTGCGAGAAATGCAGACTTCAAAACAATACCTTAAAGGAAATCTACGAAAAATATAATTTTAAGAACTTTGAAATTATAAGTATATCTTTAGATACCAATCAAGAGGATTGGACCTCTGCGGTTATGGAAGACTCTACACCTTGGGAGTCCTATCGGATTGAAAAAGGCTTTACTGGTAAAATGGCTTCTGATATGGGGATTATTCATCTCCCACAGTATTATCTAGTCGATGAGAAGGGTAGAATTATTGAAATCAATTTAAGTACAGATGAGTTGGATACAATTTTATCTGTTTTGTTAAACTAAACTAAATTCAAAAACGTTGTTATAAAAACCTTTAATTATGAAAAATGTTATAAAAAGTGTTATCCTAGTATTTGTTTTCTTTTGTTCATTTCAGCTTAGCGCTCAAAGTTTAGATTTGGGAATAAAAGGAGGTGTTAATTATGCATCATTATCAAATTTAGATTCTGACGGTAGGTTAGGCTTTACAGGAGGTGTTTTTGTTGGGGCCCGTTTCAACACCCTGGGACTTCAGGCAGAAGTTCTTTTTTCTCAACAAGGTGGTCGTCTTAATCAAAAAGATATCGAAACGGATTACGTCTTGGTTCCTGTTCTCGCCAAATTGCACTTCCTAAGAATTTTTAATTTACAGTTTGGTCCACAATTTAGCTATCTTTTGAATGAGTCAGATATCTTAGAATCCGAAAAGGTAGACATTTCTGGAGCCGTTGGAGTGGGTTTGAGCTTGGGTTCTGGAATTCGTGTAGATGCCAGATATAATTTTGAATTTACAGATGCCGTTGCCTTCGACGGTGCATCAGGAAAAAATAGATTTATTTCTCTGGCTCTGGGATATTCTTTTTTATAAGTTTAGCTTGAATAACCTCTTGATTTTCGTCAATAGTTAATCTGAGCATCTTATAATTGGGATGCGTAAAAATAAGCTCGTCTCCCCTGTTTCTGGTATTTATCCTAAAGGAGCCGTTGGAATTCGTTTTGGAATTTAGATCGGTACCCATAACCTGTACCAAGACATTTTCCAAAGGTTCATCAGTTTCAGTTGTGACTTTACCATCGACGAGTTGACTATCGCTTCCACAAGATAAAAATGCAAAGGACAGAAGAACAAAAACAATTTTTTTCATAGTATTATTGTAATAATTTTGATATTCATAATTCTTATGAAACGAATATACATTTTCCTTTTCATCTTCTCTTTTTCCTTAACAATGCAATCACAAATAGTGAACGCTAATCGAGAAACATTTAGTAGAGCAGATACTTTGAGAGGCGGTTTACGCCCGGAACGCACAAGTTTTGATGTCCTCTCTTATACCTTGGATATTAAGGTAAATCCAGAAAAAAGATATATTCAAGGTTTAAATGAGATTGAGTTTGAAGTCAAAGCTCCGACCAAGCGTATTCAATTGGATTTGTTTCAAAATATGCAGATCGACTCTATTATTTCAAAAGGTAAATCTCTAAGTTATGAAAGAGAGTTCAATGCGGTTTTTATCAATTTCAATAAGCGGCTTCAAAAGTCATCTGTCCAACGCCTCAAATTTTATTATTCTGGATATCCAAGGGTTGCGAAAAACGCTCCTTGGGATGGTGGTTTTGTGTTTTCTAAAGATAGGAATGATAAGCCATTTATAGGCGTAGCTGTTCAAGGAACAGGAGCGAGTTTATGGTATCCTAATAAAGATCACCAAAGCGACGAGCCTGAGTCTGTTGACATAAAAGTAGCTGTGCCCAATGGGCTTATAAATGTTTCCAACGGAAGGTTAATTGCTGAAACAGCCTTAGAAGACGATTATACGCAGTGGCATTGGAGAGTAGAACAACCTATCAACAATTATAATATCACGTTGAATATTGCTGATTATGTTCATTTTGAAGACCAGTATAAAGAATTGTCCTTAGATTATTATGTTCTAAAAGAAAATTTGGACAAAGCAAAGCAACAGTTCCAACAAGTTCAACCTATGATGGATTGTTTTTATGAAAAATTTGGAGAGTATCCTTTTCAAAAGGACGGTTATAAATTAGTGGAAACCCCTTATTTAGGAATGGAACATCAAAGTGCTGTAGCTTATGGAAATGGCTACCAAAATGGATATTTGGGCACTGACCTCTCCAAAACTGGTATTGGGCTAAAGTGGGACTTTATTATTATTCATGAATCTGCCCATGAGTGGTTTGGAAATAGCGTTTCTGCAGCAGATATCGCAGATATGTGGATACATGAAAGCTTTACAGCCTATGCAGAATCTGTTTTTGTTGAATGCGAGTTTGGTAAAAAAGAAGCGATAAGGTATTTATACGGCCTTAGAGGTATTATAGCGAACGATAGGCCTATAATAGGCAAATATGGAGTGAATCATGAAGGCTCCGGAGATATGTACTACAAAGGGGCTAATATGTTGAATACTTTGAGAAGCGTTGTTAATAATGATGAAAAATGGTGGAGCTTACTAAAAGAATTTCACGAAACGTTTAAGTATCAAACCATCCATGCCAATGATGTTATCAATTTCTACAACAGCAGGACCAAACTCAATCTCAAACCTATTTTCGAACAATACCTTAACTACGCTTCTATTCCTGAATTACAACTTAAATTTGACAAGAATAAAACGCTATATCTACGATGGAAAACCGATGTTGAAAATTTCAAAATGCCTATTGATTTTCAAAATGCAAAAGAAGGTAATTTATCAAGAGCCCTCATAGACAACAATTGGAAAAAGATTAAGGTAGAATTGGAAGATCTTGGAGACTTGGCTATCAATAAATATGGATACTTTATAAGGATTAGCCAAGTGGAATAAGAATGGTGTCTACTCCATCAATTTTTTTAAGGTCTTTTGACGATTAATTTTACCAGAAGGAGTTTCTTCAAACTTTTCTATGAGATAAACATTTTTAGGCTTTTCATATTTATCAAATGTCTTTAATTTTTTAACGGCCTCTTTTAAGTCGCTTAAGAACTTTTCATTTTGGGGAGCTTCTACAAACAAAACCACTTGTTCACCCAAAGAATCATCTGCTAATCCTGCAATAAAAAAACGCTGAGTAATACGTTTTTGAAGTTTTTCTTCAACAGATTCTGGAAATATTTTAACACCCCCAGAATTGATGATGTTATCTAACCTTCCTTTCCAATAGAACTTTTTAAAGGTTAAAACATCAACGATGTCATTCGTCTGAAGCTCTTCTTCTAAAATTTTCGGGGCTTTTATAATAAGACAATTATCCTCGTTTTTTGAAACGCTTACGTTTGGTAAAGCTTTAAAAGGACGCTTTTCTTTATTATCTTTTTTAGGATTTAGCCTCCTGGCTGCAATGTGAGAAATGGTTTCTGTCATCCCATAAACTTCAAAAACTTTGGTAGGTATACCTTGGATTAAACCAATAAGATGTTCAGAAACGGTGCCACCGCCAACAATTAATTTTTTAATTAAATGCAACCTCCCTAAAGAATAGTCCATTTGAAAGGGAGTCATAGCACAAATATCGTAGGTTTTAAAAAGATTATCTAGGGGGTTGGATTTAGGCTCTACAATGTCCAAATCCCATCCTAAAATCATTGCTCGAACCAACATCATTCTGCCACCGATATAATCTGCAGGTAAGCAAAGTAATGCTGTGGTGCCGTCTTTTACTTTGAAGAATTTACCTGTAGCTAGGGCACTGTTAACCATTTTTTGTTTGTCTATATAATAGATTTTAGGATCTCCAGTAGACCCAGAAGTTCTTACTTTAATTGTATCGTAATCATCATTAAGCCAATCGATTAAAAAATCTCCAATTTTTTCTTCAAAAGCCTCACCTTCTTTTACATAACTATAAGCGACAGAATACAAATCATTTCTATCGAAATGAATCCCATTAATTTTAAAATTAGGATGGATTGCTAGAGGAGTATCGACCATTATAGTGTTGTATTTGTGATATCAATACTAGATATTATTAAAACAATAATCAATATTAAAATGTTAAATTTACATTATCGTGTTGATTCAGGCAAAATCACCTTTCCAAAAAGTTTAGATTTCCAGTTTTTCCATTTATAAACTTTAGCCATTACCAATAAATAAATAGGATAAACGATAAGAACTGGAAAAAAGACATCAAAACCTACCATAGGTTCTTCCGTATAAATCAAAATTGACTCTGTCTGAAAAGCAGTCCAGTCTGCGGTAACCAGCAAAGCTGTAATTAAATTATTCCCGGCGTGATAACCAATTGATAGTTCTAAACCTTCATCCATTAGCGCCATAATTCCCAAAAGAAAACCAGTACCAATATAACTTACCATAATGATATACCCGAGTTTTCCAACTTCTGGATTTCCAAGATGTAGAAGTCCAAACCCCAGTGAGGTTGCTATAAGAGGTAACCATCGGTTTTTAAAAATAACTCCTAAACCTTGCATAAAATACCCTCTGAAATAAAGCTCTTCAAAAGTGGCTTGAATAGGCACCATTATAATACCAATGATGGCTAGAATGATAAATTGATCCCATTTAAAGTTCCATAAATAGTCATCTGGATTAATCACATAGTCCAAAATAGTCATAATTACTATAAAAAAACCAACGATGCTAAACCCGAATGCAACGCGCTTCCAGTCAAATCGTGCTCTGGTGGTTAAGAGGTCTTTAAATTTCTGGTTGTGTAAAAATCTTACTATAAGCCAAACTCCAAAAAAACCAACAGCAAAAGAAAACAACATCAAGAAAAAAGTGAGGTTGGAGTCTAACGTACCCATTTGTACTTCATAATTACCAATTTCGGAAACACCCTTTCCTTCTGCCGTCAATTTATATGTAACAGCAGCTAAAAAAGGGATTGACCCCACTTGCCAAATGATGAATATTAAAAATGCGCCTACCAGATATCTCCACCATTCATGATATCCTTTTGATGCTAATGCGATGTAATCTTTCATAAATTGAATTTATTTTCCCAAGGGTGTTCTGGTTTGTACTTGATTTTTTCTCCCTCTATCGTTAAGGGACTTTTCATATTATTTGTATAAAGGCTTCCAGTTCCTAAGCCTTGAGGCATTTCATTGTGCTGCATAAATGTAAATTGCGAAATCGCATTTAGCCCGATATTACTTTCTAAGGCGCTAGTCATCCACCATTTTATATGGTGTTTATTTGCCAAATCTATCCATTCCTGTGAGCCCTTAAAGCCACCGATAAGACTAGGTTTTAAAATAATATACTGAGGTTGTATGGTTAGTAAAGCTTTTTCCTTTTTTGTTACATCCTTAATGCCAATTAATTCTTCGTCTAAAGCAATTGGTAAAGGTGTTTGTCTACATAAGTCTGCCATAGACTCCCATTGTCCTGCGGCAATAGGCTGTTCGATACTATGTAAATTAAATTCACTGAGTTGCTTTAATTTTTCTAAAGCAGAATCTTTAGAAAATGCACCATTCGCATCTACTCTCAATTCGACTTCTGACGCTGAAAATTCACTACGGATGTACCTCAACAAGTCTAATTCTGATGTAAAGTCGATAGCACCAATTTTAAGCTTAATACAGCTGAAACCTTGTTTGATTTTCTCTTGAATTTGAGATTTCATAAAGGACTTCTCGCCCATCCAAATCAATCCGTTAATGACCATTCCCTTTTTTCCATCAGTAAATTCTGAAGGAAAAAGAACATAAGGGTTTGAAGAAGAAAAAGAGTTGAACGCCATTTCTAGACCAAATTGAATAGAAGGGTAATCTGCTAATTTAAGATATAAAACATCTAAGCCTAAATGGATATTTTCACACACCCAATGAAGAGTTGCTTCATACTCTTCTATAGGATCAATACTCAATCCGTTTAGAAGTCCACACTCACCTATTCCATACTTAACATCGTTCTCAAATTTGATAAACCAAGAGTCTTTTGTTTTTAAAACTCCTCTTGAGGTTCCGCTTGGTTGTTTGAAATTCAATGTATGTTTAAAGTAAGTTGCTTTCATCTTCAAAATTTGCATAAAAATAAAAAAAAGCCATCGTCTTCATAACGGCTTTTTCATAATAATTAAGAAACCTTAATTAATTGATGATAAGTTTTTTGGTTATCACTTTGGAATTACTCATAACTCTTACGAGATAAACACCAGCACTCAACTTCAATGTTATTCGATCTCCAGAGTTTACTTTAGTCTCCAAAACTTTTTTACCTGTTATTGAATACATTTGAATAATAGAGTCATTTGAAATTCCTTGAAGCTCAATATAACTTGAAGCAGGATTAGGATAAATCGATATCTGTTCTGTACTGTTTTGAGTTACTGAAAGGGATTGATTCCAAACCTCCCCTTGATTATTTCCCCAGATATAACTTGCTAGCTCTGGATAATCTATAAAGGGGTTTCTATTGTTTTGCCAAGTATACGCTATATTATTCCTGTTCATTTCAAAATCATCCACAGGATCGTCTAGATGCCATTGCAATAAGGTTTGTAAATCGCCAAGCTGACCAGTACTATCTGGAAATCCATCTACGACCGAAAGATCATTAAAGCGTATAGATAAATAAAATACAGCTCGTGCTACGTCTCCTCTAAAACTGCCTTGAGTTCCTTCGGGTCCTATATATTCTCCAAAATGTTGGTTACCTCTTGAACTATTCTCGTTAGCATCTGTGGCTCTGAGTCCATGAGCATCAGAATTAGCATGTCTTAAGGAATCCGCATTGGTCACCCACCATTCATTAATTCCTGTAGCAATTTCATCATCTTCTATACTAAAAAAACCACCCCTAGACCTAGGATATATATGCTCTCTGTTCCAAAATCCAGTTCCTGATGAACTAAGTTGATATAGGTATTTGGGTCTAGACTCTTCTCTGTAGGCTAACCAGACTTCGTTGCTATTCATCGGGCTTTGATCAGCAGATTTAAGAATATCAATAATATCTGCATAGGTATGAATTTTAACCACTCCTTCTTCTGCAATGATATCTTGAATAGCCTGACTTAGATTAGGACCAGATTCTCCATTTAAACTTCCGAAATAATGAGTTGGTCCCGTGGGCTCAACTTTATCGAAAGTTGGATGAATAGGAGTTCCCCAATCGGCAATAGTAAAATCATTATCAATGGCAATAACTTGAATAAAGTTACTATTCAAAATATAGGGCTCGTCAAGAATATCAACCGCTATGGAGATAAACTCATCGCCTTCGTCTACCTCATCATCAACTAAACTAATAGCTACAGAACCTGAGTTTGTGCCTGCAGAAAGAGTGACAGAGGTCTGTCCGGTATAATCCTCTTCAGTAAACCCTCCGTTGATCAAACTGAAAGTAATCATAATCTCCTCCGTCAACTGTTCTGAAGTTTCAAAATCAATTGTAAAGCTATCACCTTCAGTGACAAGATTGGAACTTGGTTTGACGTCTATAAAAACAGGAGTTATTCCACTTCCATCATTTGGTATTCTAGGAGTTGGTGTGCCAACAAACCAGGATCCGTCAAAGTTTCTTTGCATGGATTCTGAGTCCGAATTACCATTCACATCTTCGTCTATTTGTTCGGTTTGTGCAAGGAGATTTAATAAATCTTGATCTACTGGATCACTTGTCCCATAAACTAAGGCATCTACAAGATTATCTATAGTGGCGAGAGTTCCCTCTTCAAAATCTTCCACACTGGCCCTATACACAGCAACAGCATCTGCACCATTTTGAATGAAATTTTTAAACAATAGATAGTTAGGACTTGGAGTAAGTTCAGGTCCACCTAGCACAAATAATCCGTTAAAGTCAGTCACAAAACCATCAAGACTCAAAGCAAAGTAACTAGAGTCCGCTCCAGAACTGGATCCATTAAAAAGAACGAGAACATACCCATCCAAAGGTGACTCTACAACTTGAGTTCTCAACTCTATAAATTCTTGAGTATCTACGCTAGGTGTATCACAATCTACTTCGTTTATTATAACTTCTTGAGAAAAGATAAACTGACTCCATAAACAGAATACTAAAAAAGTAATTTTGTTCATCACATGTTTTAAACAAAGATAACTAAGTTTTCCTTTATCATCTGAAATTCAGATAACTATGTGATTAATTTTAAATACAAAAGCTCTCTACAGAATTGTAGAGAGCTTTTGTATTTAAAAAAATAGCTTAATGTTATCTAACCAATTTTTTATACTTAATTCGTTTTGGCATTAAATCACCGCCCAAACGTTTTTTCTTATTTTCCTCATATTCACTAAAGCTACCTTCGAAAAAATAAACTTCAGAATTACCTTCAAAAGCAAGAATATGAGTACAAATTCTATCTAGAAACCATCTGTCGTGAGAAATAACTACGGCACACCCTGCAAAATTTTCTAAACCTTCTTCCAATGCTCTAAGTGTGTTAACATCTAAATCATTGGTTGGCTCATCCAAAAGCAAAACATTACCTTCTTCTTTCAACGTCATTGCTAAATGAAGTCTGTTACGTTCTCCTCCAGATAATTTGTTGACTTTCTTATTTTGTTCGCTACCATTAAAATTAAAACGGCTTAAATAAGCTCTAGAATTAACTTTCTTACCGCCCATCATAACTAGATCTTGTCCTTCACTAAAGTTTTCCCAGATGGATTTATCTGGATCAATATTAGAGTGAGCTTGATCTACGTAAGCAATTTTAGCAGTTTCACCAACTACAAATTCACCCTTATCAGGTTGAATTTCATCCATTATCATTTTAAAAATAGTCGTTTTACCAGCACCATTGGGGCCAATTACTCCAACAATACCAGCTTGAGGAAGTTTGAAATTTAAGTTGTCATACAATAACTTTTCATCAAACCCTTTGCTTACTCCACTGGCATCAATTACATTGTTACCTAAACGCGGTCCATTAGGAATATAGATTTCAAGTTTTTCATCAAGTTTATCTTGGTCTTGACTCATTAACTTATCATAATTATTCAATCTAGCTTTTTGTTTAGATTGTCTCCCTTTTGGAGCCATTTTAACCCATTCTAACTCACGCTCCAATGTTTTTTGACGTTTGCTGGCTTGCTTATTTTCTTTAGCCATTCGCTTAGATTTTTGATCTAACCAAGACGAATAGTTTCCCTTCCAAGGAATACCTTCTCCTCTATCTAGTTCCAAAATCCAACCTGCTACATTGTCCAGAAAGTATCTATCGTGAGTCACTGCGATGACTGTTCCCTTGTATTGTTGCAAATGATTCTCAAGCCAATGCACAGATTCTGCATCTAAGTGGTTAGTTGGCTCATCGAGAAGGAGAACATCTGGTTCTTGAAGAAGTAAACGGCATAAAGCTACACGTCGCTTTTCTCCACCAGATAAATTTTCGATTTTTTGATCGGAAGCGGGTGTTCTTAAAGCATCCATAGCTACTTCAAGCTTATTATCGAGTTCCCAAGCATTGGTAGCATCAATTTTATCCTGAAGTGCTGCTTGACGATCCATTAATTTTTGCATCTTATCCGCATCTTCGTATATCTCTGGTAACCCAAAATCATCGTTGATTTTGTTGTATTCATCTAAGATCGCTACCACATCAGAAACTCCTTCTTTTACAATTTCTAGCACTGTTTTTTCAGGATCTAGTTCGGGTTCTTGCTCAAGATATCCTACGGTATAGTCTTGGGAAAAAATGACATCACCACGGTAGTTTTTTTCGATTCCTGCAATGATTTTCATCAAAGTGGATTTTCCAGAACCATTAAGTCCTAAAATCCCAATTTTTGCACCGTAAAAAAAACTTAAATATATATTCTTTAAAACAGGCTTATCTTCACCTGGATATGTTTTGGATACTCCCGACATGGAGAATATCACTTTTTTATCATCTGCCATTATTTATCTTTTTCTTTATTAAACTCTTCCTTTTAGGGCATTAAATACCCAAGCTATAGCAAAAAAACCAATGCCTACGGAGGCAAAGCCCCATCCTGCAATTTCATTATACCTGAACGCTCCTAGAGCAATTAGTCCTAAGCCTACAATGATCATAATAAAAGTAGCCCAGGCTAAAACAGTATTCTTATTCATACCTTATCTTTTTATAATCTGCTAATTTACAAAAACGATTTTAAATCCTATTTGACAAGCCTTAACTATATTGATAATTTCTAAGATAAACACAAATAATTTTACCTTTACCAATCTAAATTCTTCTGTAAACATTTATAAAGTGCTCTATTGAAGTGCTCACCATGTCCTTTTTTTGCAAATAATTTCTGATTTAATTCTAATTCTATTCCGATATATTGCTCTTGAAACTCCTGCCTTAAACTAGTTGTAAAGCCATCTGCTTTGCCCAAATAGGGATAATTCATTCTTATTCTTTGGTCTGGTAAATGAGCATTTAAGTCCTTTTTAAAATACATCGCCCATTTTTTTTCTTCAGATCTTCTGGGATCGTAGAGCAGACCCACCTCTGTATTTCTTGTGTCCCCATCCAAGACTGGTGTAAAACTGTGTACCGACAGATGCAACACAGACTCTCCCTCTTCAATATAGCTCTGTATTTTCTTCTGAATCCCTTCTCGATATGGCTTATAATAGTCTTCTATAAGTTCTCGCTTTTCTTCTTCACTTAATGATTTTGAAATACTAGAAAAAAGTCGAGAATGATGAAGAGATCTATTCACTTCTATCAAAAGCCGACTCCAGCGATAATACGATGAAAATGTAGCTAGAGGTTTGAGGTTTTTAAATATACTGAACGCTCCAAGATCATATCCTTGATGTGTTTCTAATCTTTGCTTGAATTCGGAAAAATAAGATCTATATTTTTTTGGTAAAGCATTATTTGCATGCTCACAAGTCAAGACCAATTTCAAGGTTGAAAAAGTTGATTGGTAGATAAACAATTTTCGAGTTGTTTATAGACCCGTAAAATATTGACCTCAGAATAATCATCTTGGATAGCTTCTAAAATTCTCGTTGACAAACTTCCGTTTTTAAGAATAAGACCAATAGCATCTTGGTGTCGCTTGCCCATACGGTGACTCACTCTTTCAAACAAATGAGTCCATATAGCACTAACTTGCATAGACTCCGAATTAATGCCAAGTACCTTTAAGTATTTTTCATTGGTTACTGTAGCTCTTTCAGCATGACAAATGGTGGTTTCTAAAATGTAAAACAAGTCATTTTCATGCCACGACTTTTGGTCAATAAGACTAGAATAAACTTCATCGACTAAGTCTTTTAGAACCTCTACAATAAAACAGCTGATAGATATATCTACCAACGGACATTCCTGTAAATCTAGAACTCGAATTTCAATAGCATTCCTATCAAATCTAGCAATGGCTCCCCTGGAATTTAAAAAATGATGCTCCAAGATATTTTCTTTATCGTAAGGTGCTATAGCAGTATTAATAGGGTCGAAAATCTTAATCTGATAGTCGTGCTGAGTAAATACTTGCTCAGGGATAACTTTACCTGTCATTTCAGGAATTTGTTGTTGATTGGTCAGATACATCTTCATCCTTGCATCTTTAAACCCAGTATTCTTTCCATCTAAAATCGGAGAACTTGCGCTTAAAGCTGGAAGAATAGGAAGGATAAGTCTTACTGCTGCATGCAGTTTTTCGAATTCCAAATCATCATAAAAAGGGAGGTTGATGTGCATACTTTGCACATTGGACCAGCCATGACCTTTACAGTCAAAGATTCTGTTATAAAGCGCATATACTTCACTGTAAGAATGCTCCCAGAGTTTCATTTCCAAATCTGGATTCATCAAAGGATGAGAAGCCGTTGGCCATAGCACCATTTCTTTTAGTTTCAATAACTTATTGATCTCAAGGATGTTTTTATGAAACTCGATATCTAATTGATTCAGATCTTTGGTCGGTCCATTGGTCTTTAGTTCAATGACATGGGCCGCCAATTCATTACTCCATTCTATAGCTCCATTATCCACATCAGACACCAATTGACCTGTTTTAAGCTTCATCAATTCATCTACAGCAGGTTTAATTCTTCCAGTAGAGCTATCTACAAGCATGTATTCTAGTTCTATCCCGAAGACTTCAAAAAGATGGTATTTCATAACTCCTGCTTTGAATTAAGACGGTCTTTTAGAGAGGTAAGAATTGTATTGTAAACAAGATCTCCATAAAGGCCATCTTCCACTCCAAAATCTATATTGGGATTGTCGTTTATTTCTATAACCAAAGCCTTTCCTTCGACTTCTTTTACATCTATTCCATAAAGACCTTTGCCCATTATTTTAGCTGATTTTAAAGCAGCTTTCATCACTTTTTCTGGAACGTCTTCAATGGCGAAACAGTCTGCATTTCCATCTTGATCATCCTTTTTATCGGCAGACCAATTGTAAATTTGCCAGTGTCCTTTCGCCATAAAATAGCGACAAGCATAAAAAGGCTTATCATCTAAAATGCCAATTCTCCAGTCATATTCTGAAAAGGTAAACTCTTGAGCGATAACCAAGTCGGAAGTTTTGAACATCTCTGCAATCAAACTTTCAAACTCCCCCTCGGTTTTTGCCTTTTTCACTCCAAAAGAAAAAGTAGAATCCGGGGATTTCAAAACACAAGGTAAGCCCGTTATTTTAAGAACTTCGTGCTTATTGTCTTTATGAACGATGACTGTTTTAGGCGTAGGAATTCCATTCTTTTGAAGCGCTTCCGCCATAAATACTTTGTTGCAGCACTTTAAAATTGAATCCGGATAATCAATGATAGCTAAACCATCTTGTAAAGCCTTTCTAGCAAAAGCATAAGCTTCGTTATTCACCTCTGTGCTTTGTCTTATGAAAAGAGCATCAAAAGAAGAAAGTCTGTAGAAATCCTTTGGAGTTATGACTTCTACGTAAAAGTTCATCTTTTCTGCCAAGTCTACAAATTTCTTAAGAGCTTTAGGGTTACTTGGTGGTGCAGGGTCGTTGGGTTGGACCAAAATTGCTAAATCATATTCTGCCTTATTGGTCTTTGGTGTATCGTATCTTTTTTTAGAAAAATACTGTGAAGCAAAATAATACATGCTTTCCAAGTGCTCTTTTGGAATCTCTGAAATTGAAATTGCCTTAATAGACTTTATATTCCATTTGGTTGAATGTTTGAAGACTACTCTTAAAAACGGAATCTGAAAATGTCTAAAAATAAGAGTACTCAAAGCCTTATACTTTTGAGCTACATTTTGACCAAAATAAATACTGAGCGTAAATTCTTGTGACTTGATGTTTTTTAGACTTTTTTGAATTTCTTCTTCAAATTCTTCTGAAACAATTTTTACGAGCTTTTTCTCTCCTAAATCTACAAGATTATTAATAGTAGGTACAGCAAGATGACCGCGAGCTTCTGCAAGTAAGGATACGTAATAGCCTTTGGATTGGTAACTGTATTTGTCACTTAGGTTAAAAACTCTCGCGCTTTTTAAATTTGCATACTCTGGCTTTGTTAAATAATCTTGAGACGTAATAATGGAAGTATGATCTGTTGAAATAGGCCATTTTTCGGGTTGGCTAACCACTATTAATTTATTCATTTAAGGGATATAAAATCAATTAAAAGTAGCCTAAAAATCAATTCAAAAGAGTGATCAAAAAAATAGTTTTAAACTCTTTTGTTGATAAATTCTCGCATTCTTTCATTGATGTTTTGCCAATACTGATGTAGGTTAACCAAGGTTTTTTGATCTGCCTTGCCGGTATTCTCTCTTAAATTTAGCTCGAGTGTTTTAAGGTCTTGTATCGATTTTGCGTTTACTTGAGCAAATCGAGAAGACAACTTGTGAATAATTTCAGCTAAAGCCGCGTAATCTTTTGCTTTTAAAGCTAAACTAAATTTAGAAAGTTCTTTATCATTTTCTTCAACTAAAGTCTCCACCAAGTCTTTCAAAAGGTCCTCATCATCATTAGCATACACCATAAGATCTTTAAAATTGAAGGGCTGCCCCTCCTCATTTATTTCCAAATTAGCAGAATACATCTCTTCGGCACCTTCAAGTTGTAGAAGTTTTGCAACCTTTTCCAAGATCACCTCTCGTTTTACAGGTTTAAAAACCTGAGCATCAAAACTATATAGCATCCCTTTTTCAGTTTCATCTAACATGACATTGGCAGTCGAGACCAAGGTATTCTTCAAAACAATACCTTCTTTTTTGAGGTTCTCAAGCACTTCATAGCCTGTCATAAAGGGCATCTTGAAATCTATTAGATATAAATCATAATCATGATGGTCTAAAAGATGTTCAAAACCGAGTTTAGCATCAGTAAAAACGCTTAACATGGGATGATAAGGCTGGAACAGTTTTTCATAAAGTCTGGCGATCAATTTATCGTCATCCAAAATAAAAATACGTTTTCCCTTTAAAGCATTGTCAGGTAAATTAAACTCCTTTCTTTTTTTCTCGATGCTACTATCCTCTACTTTTTCAAATTCAAAATTCAGCTTAAAACTCGTTCCCTTACGGTGTTCGCTTTCCACATCAAGCTTCCCTCCCATTTCCTTCACTAGCTTTTGAACGATGCCCAGTCCCAATCCAGTTCCTTTCATTTTGTTTTTATGAGTTCCCGCTTGCTGGTAGTCTTGAAAAACAGTTTTCAATTCTTGTTCCGTCATGCCAATGCCAGAGTCTTCAATCTCTATGTGTACAGCAAGTTTATCATTTTTTTCTTCAGATCTCACTTCAAGCTTTATAAATCCATCCTCTGTATATTTCAAAGCATTATGCATTAAATTATAAAGGATTTGTTGTAGCCTATGTGCATCTGCCTTTACCAATAAATCTTCTTTTGGAAGGTTAAAAATAGGATCTAACTGCTGATTCTTAATTAACTCTTTAAAGCTGCGTTTGATGTCGTCAAAAACTTTAGAAAGATTATTAGGAGTGGTTTCTATGTCAATAATTCCAGCTTGTATCTTAGCCATATCCAAAATCTCATTGGTCATTTGGTAAAGATAATTGGATGCTACTTTGATCGATTTTACATTTTCATCCGCATCATCTAGCATATCAGAATACCCTATAATGGAAGTTAAGGGAGTTCTCAACTCATGACTCATAGTCGATAAAAACTTTTGTTTTTCTATGGCATCCCGTTTTGCTTTCTCTTCGTCTGCTTTTAGTTTATTTTGATAAAAAATACTTTTATTAATGTCTTTAAAAATGATAAAAATGGCAATGATAGTTATTAAAATTAAAATGAAAATGATGGCTCCTAGTTCATAGAAATAGGTCATCGAGTCTGTCTTCAGATTTTTAATAGAATTCTCATAATGCTCATATTCTTCAAACAAAATTTCGTTTAATGTATTTTCAACATAAGTATTGACTTCAATGTTTTTTCTGAAAATCTTCTGTTCTTGACGTTTTAGGGAATTTAAAAATTGAGTGCGATTACGCTGATATTCTTTTATAGCGGGGAGAATATCAAGAGTTGCTTTTTCTTCTTTATTTCTTGAAAATACAGTATCTATGGACTGTCTTACCAAGGTATCCCTAGAACTAGTTCTAGATATCGCTGTATCATTTACTGGTCTAGAAGAACCAAATAATCGTTGAAAAAAGCCTCGCTCATCTTCTCCTTGCTGACTAAGCTCTGTCTTTTCATAGATCTCAGAATTGATTTGTTTTATAATAGTAATAGAATCTGAAGGTTTTGCTTCAATTTTAGAAAGTTCATCATCAACAAGACCTCTGAGTTCGTCTATAAATACTTCTTGAGTCTGTTCTTTTTTATTCTGTAGCTCAAAGTAATCATCTCGAATCTGTCTTAAAAGTTTTGGAATGGTATCCAAATTTCTGTCTTTGAGAATACGCTCTTGGCTAATATTGTTTTTAACAGAATCTACGTTCTTTTCAATATTCGCTATTAAGCTATCCGATTTAATAGAGTTAAAACGATCTGAATCTACCAGATACAAGTTGTTCAATTTGTTCAGATCTACCATGATTTTTTTCAGGTTATCTGATCTTTTATTGGGTGAAAGAGTATTTTCTACCTTATCTCCTAAGGCATTAAGACTATCATAAAAATAAAAACCTATTGCCAAGAGTCCACTAGCGAATAGGGCAAACAGCCATAACATTTTTCCTTTTAGCTTAAACATACTGGTACAAGTATTAATTTATAATTTTAAATTCTTTTTAGGAATCAATAGCCTTTAATAAAGTCCTAAGCAGAATATTCTTTGGCTTCCCCTTCCCAAGACAAAAACTAAAAGACAACTGAAATACCTTTAGAATTTTTATCCTTTTTCATTCAGCACTCAACTCACCTTAACTCTTTTTATATGAGGTAATCTATAACCTTAACCTATAAAATCAAAGGTATACTTATCTATCAAATCTTTGGTAAACTTAGTGCTTGTCGTTTTATGTCTTTCAGCAAAGCATACATATATCTTTACCAGGCACGACTAATTGAAAACAGAATAGGTCAACTCATTTAATAATCTACAAAAATTGTGCAAATTCTCAATTTTTAATAGTTGTGCGATCTACCCACTTTCATTCATGGCAAAAGCTTTACTTTTCAGGAAGCTAGTGATTTGAAGGAAACTGCAAACAAAATCGACACATTGTTGAAGAGTTCAACACGATGAATATTTTTGAGTGAATGAAAAACAAAATCAAATGTTATTTTTTTAATTTAAGCAATTCGATAGACTTTGATTTAATATTTTAGCAAGAAAATACTGTGAGCAAAATCTTAATAGTCGACGACGATCCATTTTTCAATAAAACGCTTTCCAATTATTTAAGGAGATTCGATTATAGCATAGAAACTTCTAGCTCTTCTGAAGAAGCTTTAGAGGTTTTAAAAACAGAAACTTTCGACTTAGTGATCACAGATTACAGATTACCAAAAATGAATGGCTTAGAATTAATAGAAAAGATTAAAACACATTGGAACACTCCTGTCATTTTAATCACTAATTATTCTGATATTAGAACTGCTGTGAAGTCTATTAAACTTGGGGCTTTCGAATTTGTTTCCAAACCCGTTATCCCCGAAGAGTTTAAATTGGTCATTGAAAATGCACTAAATTCTCCTTTAATTGATTCAACTAATGATCGAAGTTCATCTGTAAAAAAGAGCTTATCTGAAAGGGCTAGTTCAACTTCTGTAGTTAAAGGAAGTAGCGAAAAAGCCCAAGAGTTATGGTCTTATGCAAAGCAGGTAGCACCTACTCAAATGTCGGTAATGATAACTGGAGAAAGTGGTACTGGCAAAGAATACGTCGCCAAATTTATACATAACCACAGTAAAAGAAAAGACCAAATTTTTGTGGCTATAGACTGTGGTGCTTTGCCAGAAAGTATTGCCTCTAGTGAACTTTTCGGCCACGTAAAAGGTGCTTTTACAGGAGCAGATCGCGATAAAAAAGGCCAATTTGAATTTGCTAATGGCGGTACTTTATTCCTCGACGAAATTGGAAATCTATCTTACGAATCTCAAGTAAAGCTACTACGAGTCTTACAAGAACGAAAAATAAGACCTGTTGGAGGAAACAAAGAGATTGAAATTGATGTTAGAATTATCACAGCAACCAATGAAAATTTAACTACTGCAATTTCTGAAAATAAATTTAGAAATGATTTATACCATAGGTTAAATGAATTCTCCCTAAACATTCCTTCCCTTAAAGAGCGACTAGAAGATTTTGAAGAATTTATTCACTTTTTTATTACTGAAGCTTGTGACGAACTTGAAAAGGATACTGTAGATATAGACCCTCAACTTGTAGAAGATTTAAAAACATACGATTGGCCTGGAAATTTAAGAGAATTGAGGAATTTGCTGAAGCGAGCGGCTTTACTTTGTCAAGAAGGCCCCATTTTACACAAACATTTACCACAATCTATTTTTGAAAAAAAAGAAACAAGTGTCGACCCGGCGCTTCACTCTAATGATTTAAAAGAAGTTAAGGAACATCATGAAAGGGAAATGATTCTTAAGTGTTTAAAGAAAAATAAGTACAATAAAAGCAAAACTGCTAAGGAATTAAATATAGACAGAACGACACTTTATAATAAAATAAAAAGCCTTGGGCTGGATGTATAATTCCTACATTCAAAACAAGAGAGTCAATTTTATTGGGTCTTATTGATAAAATTCTATTGAAAATAAAAAACCTTTGCTGGAGTATACCAACAAAGGTTTTTTTTACTTTTTAAGAAAGAACCTATTTTTCAGTAGGAGTCGTTCTCAAATAGGATTTTATGGCTTTATATCCAGGGAATTGTTCTTTTGCTTCTTCATCGCTTACCGACGGAGAAATAATAGCATCCTGTCCAGGCTTCCAATCTGCTGGGGTTGCTAGCTTTTTATTAGCCGTTAATTGAAGACTATCAATAACTCTTAGCAATTCATCAAAATTTCTACCTGTAGAGGCTGGATAGGTCAATGTTAATTTTATTTTTTTGTCTGGACCAACTACAAATACGGAACGTACTGTAGCCTTTTCAGAAGCATTTGGATGAATCATATCATATAACTCTGCTACTTTTCTATCGCTATCTGCTATAATTGGAAAGTTAACAGTGGTATTTTGAGTCTCGTTTATGTCTTTGATCCACTCATGGTGGTCTTTTAAAGGGTCTACACTTAAGGCAATAACTTTTACATGTCTTTTATCAAACTCATCTTTAAGCTGAGCTGTTCGTCCGAGTTCTGTTGTGCAAACAGGTGTAAAGTCCGCTGGGTGAGAATAAATAATTCCCCACTGATCTCCTAACCAGTCATGAAATGAAATGTTTCCTTCGGTTGTTTCAGCAGTAAAATCTGGAGCTATATCTCCTAGTCGTAAATGTGCCATAATATGAGGTTTTAATGTTAATACTATTCTTTTTTGAGTAGATATTTTATTCATAACAAAATTAAACAATGGAATGGAAGGTGAAGGAACTAAGCTTAAGTTTAGCTTTTCATTTAGACTTTATAAATACTTCTCATCCCCAAAAAATGGGATTTTCCTTATCGAAGAATAGCCTTTAGCTCTTTAATGAAATCAATTTTTACTAAGCCATCTTGATCGATTTCGTCTACTATAATTTTGTGCTTTATATTTACTAAATCCGGATTCCAAAGGTTTTTATTTTGACATAATCCTCATTAAACTGGTGTATGTAAACTGTTTTATTTTAACCTTCAAACAAAGTCTCATATTTTGTGCTGAGTTGGCTCTCGTAAAGTGCTCATCGTTTTTTAGCCGAAAGACTTCACAACATTTTCGGTAACGCTAGAAGTGTTTTTAACCTGAATAATAGGAAATTCTTGAAACTCAACTCTATCATAGCCTTCATCTGTAAAATTTCTGGCAATGTTGGATGTTTCATAGGAACTCAATTTACAGCCTAAAGCATAAAAAGCAAGTTTTGGTGTAGATATTTTTTAAGTGTTTTGATCGATATGAGTGCAACGTGATAAGAAGAATCTTATATCTTCGCAGCAGCTGGCATAGATAATAACGATAATTTATTTTATAAAATTGAAACACCTTTTATCACCTTCGTTTATTTTTCTGCTGAATTTATTTCTTCTAGCTTCCTGTTCTTCACCAGAAGTAAGTAATCGAGATCACTTAGTCTTCAGATATAACGAACATGCTAATATTACATCTCTAGATCCAGCTTTTGCTAAAGACCAACGGAACATTTGGCCTACACACCAGATGTATAATACATTGGTGAAACTAGACTCAACTCTTTCGATAGAAGGAGATCTTGCTCATTCTTGGACAATTTCTGAAGATGGCTTAACGTATACTTTCCAACTGAGACAAGACGTGTTATTTCATAAACATACTATCTTCGGAAAAGATTCCACCCGTCATGTTTCTGCAAAAGATGTAGAGTACAGTCTCAAAAGGCTTACAGATCCTAAGGTTGCTTCACCTGGAAGTTGGGTCATGTCTAATGTAAAACGTATTGAAGCCAAAACTGATGATTTGATTGAAATTGAGTTAGAACACCGATTTCCTGCATTTCTAGGCTTATTGTCCTCAAAATTCTGCTCAGTGATTCCAAGAGAAATGCAATACTTAGATTTTCAAACTTCGCCTATTGGAACAGGTCCCTTTAAATTTAAACGTTGGGAGATCGGAGAAAAGATGGTGTTGAGAAAAAATGAATTGTATTTTAAAACAGATGCCAAAGGAAATGCTTTGCCGTATTTGGAGGCCATTTCTATCACATTCTTACCTGATAAACAAAGTGAATTTTTGGCCTTTATCCAAGGTAAGCTTGATTTTTTGAGCGGTTTAGATCCTTCATATAAAGACGAACTTATCACCAGCAGCGGAAAGTTAAGCTCAAAATTTGAAACTCGCGTGGATATGGATAAAAGTCCATATCTAAACACAGAATATTTGGGATTTTACTTAGATTCCCCTTCAACAGAAATTCAATCTCAAGACTTTAGAAAAGCAATCAATTATGCGTTTGATCGAGATAAAATGATAAAATATCTAAGAAACAATATTGGAATCCCAGCACATAAAGGTTTTATTCCAGAAGGATTGGCAGGCCAGACCACTGTTGAGGGCTATTCTTACCAACCTAAAAAGGCCAAAGCTCTTATAGAAAAATTCAAGAAAGAAACAGGAATCAACTCACCAAAATTGATAATAAGCACCAATCCTTCCTATATAGATTTGGTGGAATTTATTCAAAAAGAGGTTCAAAAAATTGGGGTCCAAGTGGATATCGATGTGATGCCACCTTCAACCATTCGTCAAAAACGCTCTGCTGGACAACTGGATAATTTTAGAGCCAGCTGGATTGCCGATTATCCAGATGCTATCAATTACTTATCCTTATTCTACAGTGATAACTTTTCACCAAACGGTCCCAATTATACCCATTTTAAGAATAACACTTTCGACAGACTCTACGAAGAAGCTTTGAATATAACAGAAGACACAATCAGATATGAACTTTACTCACAGATGGATTCTATCTTAGTAGAAAAGGCTCCAATGATTCCTCTCTATTATGATGAAGTCATTCGCTTTAGGTCAAAATCTGTGAGTGGGCTGGGCATTAACCCCTTTAATTTGCTTGACCTTTCAAAAGTCAAAAAATCAAAGTAGGCCCAAAACCAAAAATTAGTTTGTAGTGAAGATTCTCTTTATATCTTTGAAAAAATAACCTTATGGAATACGCACTCTATATTTTTCTTGGCTTGTTTGCTTTAGCTTTAGGCTTTTTGTTGGCAAAACTGATGGATAGATCTACGATTGCTACCTGGCAAACCAAATCGTCCCACTTTCAGTCGTTATATGAAGAATCCGTTGGACGAGAGCAAAAATCAAAAGACGATTTTATTACCGCTAACGAAAAACTTAGAGCTGAATTGAAAAGTGAAGAAAATGAACGCTTCCAAATTCAGAATAGACTCACAAGAAAGGAGACAGAATTGGAAGGCTTGGTCAATAGATGGACGGAGCAAAAATCTGAAATGCAAGCTCTTCAAAAAAAGTTTAGTGAAGAATTTGAAAATCTTGCACAGCGAATTTTAGAACAAAAATCCGAAAAGTTCACGCTCCAAAATCAAAAAAATATAGCTCATATTTTAGATCCCTTAAAAGATAAACTGATATCCTTTGAAACCAAAATTGAAAAGACGAATTCTGATTTTCTGAAAGGTCACATTCAACTTAAGGAACAACTAAAATATCTCAATGAACAGAATTTAAAAATTTCGGAAGAGGCTAATAATTTGACCAAAGCTCTAAAAGGCAGTAGTAAAACACAAGGCAACTGGGGGGAAATGATTTTGGAAAAAGTTCTGGAAAAATCTGGGTTAACAAAAGGGCGAGAATACGAAGTACAACAGCACTTTAAGGATGAAAATGGCATCAGCAAATTACCTGATGTTGTGGTGTATTTACCCAATGAAAAGAAAATGATTATAGACTCAAAAGTAAGTTTAAAAGCCTACGAGCGGTACACCAATTCTGATGATGAGCAAGAAAAAGCTGTACTATTAAAAGCTCATGTAAAATCTATGGAAACTCACCTCAAAGGCCTAAAAGACAAAAACTATGAGCTACTTGGTGGAAATTATACCCCAGATTTTATTTTGATGTTTGTTCCCATTGAACCCGCTTTATTTCTTGCGCAAAGTGAAAATTCAAATTTCTTTTACTCTGCTTTCCAAGATAATATTTTGATGGTAAGTCCCACTACTTTACTCTCTACACTAAGGACTGTAGACATGGTTTGGAGCAATGAAAAACAACAGCAAAACGCTGTGCAAATCGCTAAACACGCTGGTGATTTGTATGACAAATTTGTCAATTTAATCGAGGGCTTGGATGAGGTCGGAAACCGCATTGATTCTACAAAATCAACCTACGATAAAGCGATGAAAAAATTAACTGGAAAACAAAATTTGATAAAAGATGTAGCCTCATTAAAAGAAATGGGCGTTACTTCCAAAAAAGTCTTAAACTCAAAATGGACAGACACTCAATAAAACTAAGCTATGACTAAAAAATTTAAACATCCGTCAGATTCTGTGGTAGTCTTATCACAACTCATGTTACCCTCCCATTCAAATTTTGGAGGAAAGATTCATGGTGGATTTATTCTATCACTTCTAGACCAAGTTGCTTTTGCATGCGCAGCCAAGCACTCTGAACATTATTGTGTTACGGCAAGTGTAGATCGTGTAGACTTTTTGAACCCTGTAGAGGTTGGAGAGCTTCTTACCCTAAAATCTTCGGTAAATTACGTTGGAAGAACGTCAATGGTTGTTGGAGTTCGAGTAGAATCTGAGAATATACAAAACGGAGCCAAAAAACATTGTAATTCCTCTTATTTTACTATGGTAGCTAAAGATGATCATGGAAAATCCATTGAAGTTCCAGGCCTTAGATTAAGCGCTGAAGATGATTACAGGCGTTTTATCGAAAACACCAAAAGAATGGAAAACAGGAAACAACACGATGAAACCTTCAAAAATTTTAATTTTAATAAGACAGAATACAGTGAAATTTTAAAGGACTACAATGTCAAGCTTGAGTAGTTAAGGGTCATGAAAAGAAATTTTTACCAAGACACTCGTTACTAAATTTTTTAACAAAATAAGTATTTGAGTAATTATATTAAAATATATACTATATTATATAAAACACCCCCTTTTAAATAGGGGGTGTTTTATTTTATTATATGTTTTATATATATTTACAACAAAATTTTAGGGGATATGAAAAAAATAGAGGCAATTATTAGAAAGTCTCGTTTTGATGAAGTTAAAGAAGCACTCCATCAAATAGAGGTAAATTTCTTTAGTTATTGGGATGTCACGGGTGTAGGAAATGAAAAACAAGGTCACTTATATAGAGGGATTTCTTATAGCACTAGTGATATTCAAAGACGATACTTAGTGGTTATTGTATCTGATGATTTTGTTGACAAAACCATAGATACCTTAATTGAAAAGGCTAAAACTGGAGATGTTGGAGATGGGAAAATATTCATTTCCAATATTGAAGAGTGCATAAGGATAAGAACAGGCGAACGTGGAACTCAAGCTATTAAATAAAAACTATGGATAACGCTCTATTTACTGCGAATAATGTGTGGATGATGCTTTGCATCGCTTTGGTTTTTTTAATGCACTTAGGTTTTTCTCTCTTAGAGATTGGCTTAACACGCCAAAAAAACACCATTAATATTTTATTCAAAAACTTTTTTATCATTTGCTCTGGACTAGTACTTTATTATATAGTGGGCTTCAACATAATGTATCCAGGAGACTTTAATGGATGGTTTAGTCTAAGTGAAGTTGGATTGCATTTACCAGACAATGGTCTAACCGCCGACTATGCAGATGCAGGCTATACGTATTGGACAGATTTTTTGTTTCAAGGGATGTTTGCTGCGACAGCAGCAACAATAGTCTCTGGTGCTGTAGCAGAACGTATTAAAATTGGTGCCTTTATGGTATTTTCAATTATTTACGTAGGCTTTATATACCCCATTAGTGGATCTTGGCTTTGGGGAGGTGGATTTTTAAGTGATTTTGGGTTTTATGATTTTGCAGGGTCTACATTGGTGCATTCTGTAGGGGGTTGGGCGGCCCTCATGGCTGTGGTTTTCCTAGGACCCCGTATAGGAAAGTTTAAGGGTAAAAAGATTTTTGCCATTCCTGGTCATAATATTCCTTTAGCTGCAACTGGAGTGTTTTTACTCTGGTTTGGTTGGTTTGGATTTAATGGAGGCTCAGTACTTTCTGCAGATCCAGCCAGTACTTCTATCGTACTCGTCACCACAAGTTTAGCAGCTGCATCTGGAGGTTTAGGAGCTTGCCTTAGTAGTTTTTTGGTCTTCAAAAATTTTGACATAACGATGTTTATGAATGGTATATTAGGAGGACTTGTAGGAATAACAGCAGGCGCCAATTTGATGTCGCCCCTAGAATCTATTGCCATAGGACTCATTGCTGGGCTAATCATCATTCTAGCCGTTAAATTAATGGATATTATAAGAGTAGACGATCCTGTAGGAGCTATTCCTGTTCACTTGTGTTGTGGTATCTGGGGAACTTTGGCGGTAGGACTATTTGGAAATATGGCAGGTACAGAACAGTTTTTTATACAGTTGGTGTCTATATTAACTATTGGTGGATTTTGTTGCTTTAGCGCTAGTATTATCCTATGGCCGATCAAGAAATTTATGGGCTTAAGAGTATCTTATAAACATGAAGTTGAAGGTTTAGATATTCACGAACATGGTATGGATGCTTATTCAGATTTTAGTTTAAATCAGAATTGATTTAATACCGATTGGATCTTATGGCGGAAGGAGCGATCAAACCAGATTCTTTTTGCCATTTTTCCATTAAGTCCATAAGATTAATTTCAAACTTAGGAGATTGTCTTTCTAGATGCTCAGATTGAAATTCTCTTTGTAAGATATCTTCAATATAAAAGTCTTCTTTAATTTCTAAAGGATTAAATTCCTCCTTTAAAGAAATATTAAACAAGCTAGCGGTGGTATTGTACCAAAAGGCTCGCCATCCAGAACGGAGGTCTTTTACCAAATCGAAGGTGGTTACGCCAGTTTGGCGATGAATTAATTTAACTAGGATTTGACCTTCAGTTTTTGTTAGTTTTTTTAATTCTTCCGTAAACTCATCTTCTACATACCTTTGTATAACTCTGGTATACTGTCTTTTTGAACGTTTAGAGTCAATACTCAATAAGCGTTTGTTTAAAGTTTCAAAACGCTCTGAAGCTAGCTTCACATAAGGCCATACCTTTTTAGTTTTGCGTTTTAATATAAGATAATCTCTAAAATCGTCTCGACTTTTAAATTTAAGTTTAGGATATATCATTACTTCTTCTAACACAACTTCACTTACCCATGAGGTATCCTGACCTATGATAAGGTATTGTTGATTAGAGCTAGTTGATGTGTCTTGATATTTTACCTCCTGAGCACTAACTGAAACACCTGCTAACAGAAAAAAAGCAATAGCTAATTTCAAAATAAAGTGATTTATAATATTAATCTCTAAAATTATTCCAAAATTAAGGATTCGTTTTCAACTATATCTCAATACTTTATTAAATTCGCGCAACAAAAACAATAGATATGAACGATAATTCACTAAAATTTTTAGAAAAGTATTTAAATAATGCCGCTCCTACTGGTTATGAATCGGAGGGTCAAAAACTTTGGATGGACTATCTAAAACCTTACGTAGATGAATTCATTACAGATACCTACGGAACAGCCGTAGGTGTTATAAATCCTGAAGCTGATTTTAAGGTGGTCATAGAAGGTCATGCCGATGAAATATCTTGGTACGTCAATTATATCACCGATGAAGGTTTAATTTATGTGATAAGAAATGGAGGCAGCGATCATCAAATAGCAACTTCCAAGCGGGTAAATATCCATACCAAAAAAGGTATTGTACAAGGGGTTTTTGGATGGCCAGCCATTCACACCAGAGATAAATCAAGCGAGCAATCACCAAAACCTGATAACATTTGTATAGATGTAGGATGTGATACTAAAGAAGAGGTTGAAAAACTTGGAGTCCACGTTGGTTGTGTTATTACCTACCCAGACGAATTTTTTATTCTGAATGGAGATAAGTTTGTGTGTAGAGGTTTGGATAATAGAATGGGTGGTTTTATGATTGCTGAAGTGGCTAGAATGCTAAAGGAAAACAAAATAGAGCTACCATTTGGACTGTACATCACCAACTCTGTTCAAGAAGAAATTGGCTTGCGAGGAGCTGAAATGATTGCCCAAACCATTAAGCCTAACATAGCTATTGTTACTGACGTTTGTCACGACACGACTACGCCAATGATAGAAAAGAAAAAAGAAGGTCTTACTAAGATTGGAGCCGGTCCTGTTATAAGTTATGCCCCTGCAGTACAAAACAAACTGAGAGAACTTCTCATCGATACTGCAGAGAAACATAATATTCCCTTCCAACGTTTAGCTGCAAGCCGAATGACAGGTACAGATACCGATGCATTTGCTTATAGCAATGGCGGTGTAGCTTCTGCGCTCATCTCTTTACCATTAAGATATATGCATACCACCGTAGAGATGGTACATGAATCTGATGTTGAGAACGTCATCAAATTAATTTATAACTCTTTACTTGAAATTAAAAGTGGGGAAGATTTCAGCTATTTCAAATAGTACTGGAATAATCATCAAATTAAAAAGGCAGCTATATAGCTGCCTTTTTAATTTGATGATTTCCTGAAACCTATTTTTCAAAATCTTTTTCTTTTGTGTACTTATCATCCCAGTTTTTCACTTTTGGATCGCCTAATTTGTTTTGTGATTTTGCCACTAACATAGATACGGCTGCGTCACCAGTTACATTTACCGAAGTCCTTAACATATCTAATGGTCTGTCTACAGCGAAAATAAGAGCAAGACCAGCTTCAGGTATTCCAGCCTGACCAAGAACTATAACAAGCATAACCATCCCTGCTCCTGGTACTGCTGCAGAACCTATTGATGCTAAAGTTGCAGTAGCAATGATCCCAAGCTGAGCGACAAAACTCAGTTCCATACCAAAGGCTTGAGCGATGAACACTGCTGCTACTGCCTGATATAAGCTAGTTCCATCCATGTTAATAGTTGCACCTATTGGTAATACAAAACTGGAAACCTGAGGATGTACCCCAAGATGCTCCTCCACTCTTTCCATTGTTACAGGTAAAGTTGCAGCACTAGAACTTGTAGAAAAGGCCAAGAGTTGAGCTGGTGAGATACCATTGAGAAAGAAACGCGGTGATTTTTTGGTGAAGATGCCTACAATTAACGCATAAACTCCAATCATAATAATTAGCCCACCCACGACACACAAGCCATAATATGCCAAAGCAATAAAGAGATCTGCGCTTGGTGCTTCAACGACCAATGCTGCTAATAATGCAAAAACACCGTAGGGTGCTGCTAGCATGATAAGATCTATCATTTTCAAAATAACCTCATTTAAGGAGTCAAAAAAATCTTTGATGGGCCTAGATTTTTTTTCTGGGATCAAAATCATCCCAATACCAAAAAAGATAGCAAAGAAAATAACTTGTAGCATGTTTGCATTACTAGATGCTGCACCAAATATGTTATCTGGCACCAAGTCTTCTAGGGCTTGCAAAGGTCCAGAATCCTTTTGAGTTTGGGCATTTTGCCTAGTTAATTCTGCATCACCCCCATAACTTTGCACTAGTTCTTCTCTGGTTTCACTTTCTATGCTTTTACCAGGCTCGAATATATTAACAATAGCTAGACCAATGCTCACCGCAATAACTGTAGTCGCCAAATACGTGAGAATAGTTCTTAGGCCCATTTGTGAAAGGCTTGAAATATCCTTTAAATCTGACACTCCTTTTATAAGAGAAGCTAAAATCAATGGAACTGCAATAAGTTTTAATGCATTGATGAACATACTACCAAATGGCTTAATCCAATCGGTGATAAAATCGCTTCCCCAGCTAAAAAAAGATAAAATATATGCGAAAGCAATTCCCAATCCCATACCAATAAGAATTTGCCAGTGTAATTCTAATTTTTTCATTGAAATCAATTAAAAGATTTATTCTGTAAAAAGGCGTCTGCCAAAACTAAAGCAGACATAGCTTCAACAACAGGAATTGCTCTAGGAACTACGCATGGATCATGACGACCTTTGCCTTGCATTTCTACTTCTTGAGCGTTTTTGTCTATCGTTTTTTGCTTTTGCATAAGCGTAGCCACAGGTTTAAAAGCTACTCTAAAATTGATATTCATCCCGTTGGAAATACCACCCTGTATGCCACCACTATGATTGGTTTTTGTTGTTCCATCTACATTGAACAAATCATTATGTTCACTCCCTTTCATCGAAACGCCTTCAAAACCAGAACCATAGTCAAATCCTTTTACAGCATTAATAGTCATCATAGCTTTGCCTAAATTAGCGTGAAGTTTTTCAAAGATAGGGTCGCCTAGGTTTTTAGGGACATTGGAGATGACACATTTCACAATACCGCCAATAGTATCTCCCTCTTTTCTTATTTTTCTAATATAATCTTCCATTTCAGCAGCCCTCTTTGCATTGGGACATCTAACAGGGTTCTTTTCAATAACATCAAAATCAACACTATCTTCACTCCTCAATTCTAAACCTCCTACAGCGTGAGTATAAGCTGTGAAATGGACATCATTCAGGATTTGTTTAGCAATAGCTCCAGCGACAACCCAAGAAGCAGTTTCCCTCGCGCTAGATCTTCCTCCGCCTCTATAATCTCTTTGACCGTATTTTTGATCATAGGTATAATCGGAGTGATTAGGTCTATATACATCTTTTATATGACCGTAATCTTTTGATTTGTTATCTGTATTATGAATTTCGAATCCAATTGGTGATCCCGTAGTTATCCCTTCAAAAATTCCTGACTTAAAGTGAACGATATCAGACTCTTTACGCTGAGTGACTATTGAAGATTGACCAGGTTTTCTTCTATCTAAATCTTTCTGAATTTTCTCTAAATCCAATTGTATTCCTGGAGGAACTCCATCTAGAATTCCACCAATGGAGACTCCGTGAGACTCACCGAAGGTTGTAAGTTTAAGAAAATTTCCGAAGCTATTTGATGCCATGTTTCGTTTTTAACAAATGTAACCGTTTTCACTTGTAATCAAAAAACAATCTAAGTAGATTACCGTTAAAATCACTATTTCCTATATCTGAATTCTGGAGATTGGGTAGGAAAATTCAACTGCCCTAAAGTTTCATAAGCGCTTCTATTGTTTTCAATGGCAAAGAAGTTAAGTCCTAAATAAAATATCTAAATTGCATTAGATATTTATACCATGAAAAAAGTAAGCGTTTACCTAGGAATCATTTTCCTTTTGTTTTGTTACTCTTGTGCTAGTGAGGATGAAGATATCCTCTTACCAGACTCAAATTATTTTCCCCTGGCTTTAGATAATTCTTGGACTTATGAGAACACCTCTAGAGAAAATTCGAGCACTATCACAGGTAACGAAACCTTAAGTATTTCTGAAGTTAATACTCAAAATCCACAAGGCTTTAGTTTTACCCAAACGGTCACAAACTTTTCTGGGGTTTTTACCACTATTCTTAGTTCAGGAGAAGTTTATAAACAGAATGGTGAGCAAACCATCATTTTTGATGGAGAATATTCAGTGTTTCTCAATGATGACCTTCCAAGCTTTACAATACCTTTATCGGACGTTACTCTTTACGATGCAGCCTTAACACAAGGAGACGTACTTTACACTTCTTTAGGCGAGGTTGAAGAAGAAATCAATGGTTTTCCAGTAAGCCTTGAGTATGAAATCACTCTGGCTCATGCTGGTTTTATGGAAAATATGACTGTAAACGGTCAAACCTATTCGGACGTGTACAGCTCAAAAATTAGCCTTAATTTGTCGGCAAGTGTTTTTATTGTTTTTTCAGATTTTACGATTCTCCAAGAGCAGAATGTTTCCACGATAACTAATTACTACGCAAAAGATATTGGTTTGATTAAAAGTGATGTTAGCACAGACATTACTTTTGAAGACATCCCAGAACAGTTGAATTTTGAAATTCCAGATGTGTCTATACAGTCCAATCAAAATCTAATAAACTCTTCGATTGATTTAAACTTCTAAAACAAATTTATTTAAAATAGTCACTGGATGTAAAGCCTCTTTTTGGGTTCCATCTTTTATTTGATGTCTACAACTAGTTCCATTTGCACAAATGATAGCATCTTTTGATTTTCTAACTGCTGGAAACAAAACAAGTTCTCCTATAGATTGGCTCACTTGATAATGCTCCTTTTCGTAACCAAAACTTCCTGCCATTCCACAACACCCTGAAGGTATTAAAGTAACTTTAAAATTTTCAGGTAGGTTTAGAAGATTGAACGTATTAATTTGGCTAGATAAAGCTTTTTGATAACAATGGTTATGAATTTTTATATCTTGTTTTTCACTAGAAAATTGCTTAGAAGTCAAATTCCCTTTTTGAATTTCAGCATTCAAAAATTCTTCAATCAGAAAGACGTTTTTAGACAGCTCATTTGCTGAAGATTGATCTGAAGCCAACTTTAAATACTCGTCTCGAAAACTTAAGATTGTCGAAGGTTCAATACCTAACAACGGGATGTCTTTAGAAATTATATCTTTAAAAATTTCAACATTAGCATCCACGAATTTTTGAGCTTCATCCAATAGACCTTTTGAAAAATAACTTCGTCCACTTTCAGGGTGATCAATAATTTTGACTTCATAGCCCAATTTCACTAAAAGCTGGACGGCATCTTCACCAATAGAGACATCTAGATAATTTGTAAATTCATCGATAAATAAATAAATGGATTGTTTTGGTTCACCTTTAGGAGAAAGTGAGATTTTTCCACTTTTTATTTTTCGCCTTAACGATGTAGAATATAATGTAGGTAGACTTCTTTCTTTTGCAACTCCAGCAATTTCTTTAATGACAGGACCTATCAATTTATTAGTGTTTAACCAATTATAAAGCGGGGCTATTTTTGAGGCTAAAATATTGATGGTGTTATTTTTTGCAAAGGCTATGGTACGAAGTTTTACACCATTGGCCTTTTGATATTGATACTGAAATTCAGTTTTGAAAGCACCAACATCCACATTACTCGGACATTCGTTTTTACAAGCTTTGCAATTAATACATAGATCAAAAATTTCTTTAAGATTTTCATTGTCAAAAGGATTTTTACTTTCGTGACCATTTGTCAAAACTTCACGAAGCATATTGGCTCTTGCTCTAGTGGTATCTTTCTCATTACGAGTAGCCTGGTAACTTGGGCACATTCCTCCTTCAAACTCATGAGATTTTCTACAATCTCCACTCCCATTGCACTGTTCTGCTGCTCTAAGGATTCCCATACTTTTAGAGAAATCCATTTTTGTAGAAATCTCAGGCTCTACTCTATCCACTTCATACCGTAAATCTGAATCAATAGGTTTTGGGTTCACTATTTTTCCTGGATTAAACAAATTTTGAGGATCAAATAGATGTTTAATCTCATTGAAAACGGCATAACATTCTTCTCCGACAACTTGTCTCGTAAAAGGCGCCCTTACTCTACCATCACCATGTTCACCACTTAAGGCTCCTTTATAAGACTTGACAAGGTTGGCCACATCTTCAGAAATATTTTTAAATTCTTTTACTCCTTTGGATGTTTTTAGATTTAAAATAGGCCTTAAATGAAGCTCACCAGCACCAGCATGGGCATAATAAACAGCTTTCTGATTGTATGATTTCATTATTTTTGTAAAATCTGCTATGTAATGTGGTAAGTCTGGAATAGCCACAGACGTATCTTCAATACAAGCTATAGCTTTACCATCTCCTATAAGATTACCTAGAAGACCAAGACCCGCTTTTCTTAACTCTGTAGCTAAATCTATTTCACCATTTTTTAAGACTGGTGAAGCATAAGCTTTAGTTTTCAATTTTATATCATCGAGTAAATTTTGAACTTGAAGTTTCAAGTCATCAAGAGAATTGGATTTTAACTCTAACATTAAAATCGCCTCGGGATCTTGTTCAATAAAAAAACGATGATCCTTGTATTTCATACTTTCCTTGGTACAGTCCAAGATCGTTTTGTCCATCATCTCACAAGTAAACAAATGATGAGATAGTGTAAGCTCTACCGACTCCAAGCACTCTGAAATACTGCTAAAATGAGCAGCAATCATCGCTGAATGTTTAGGTGCCGTATCATCCAATTTAAGCTCCAATTCTGTAGCTATAAACAACGTACCCTCGCTTCCACATAAAAGTTTATTAAGATTAAACTCATCAATAGACTCTTGTTTAAAAAAGGATAAATTGTATAACTCGTCTATGGCGTAACCTGTATTTCTTCTGTGTATGGAAGATTTTGGAAATCCATTTTCAATAAGATGTTCAATATCTGGCCTTTGAAACAACTCATTGAAATACTTATAAATTGAACCCTCCAGAGAATCTAATTTTAACTTGTTTTGAAATTCATTTTTATTAAGAGTTTTAACTTCGATATAACTACCATCGGATAAAAACCCCTTAGTAGATATAATTTTATCTCTGGTCACGCCGTATCTTATTGAAGTCGTCCCAGAAGAGTTATTACCAAACATACCGCCAACATTACAACGGTTACTAGTTGACGTATTTGGGCCGAAGAATAAGTCATGACTAGATAGGAATTTATTCAAACTATCTCTTACGATCCCTGGTTGTAGCCTTACACTTTTAGTGATCTTATCAAAATTAATTTGAGACGTAAAATACTTACTTAAATCCACTACCATTCCATCAGTAACGCATTGCCCAGCTAAAGAAGTTCCTGCGGCTCTTGGAGTTAATGATATATTGTAAAGAACTGAAAACTTTATAATTTTTTTTAAATCATTTTCGTTTTTAGGATAACAGACAGCAAGTGGTAGTTCCCTATACACAGACGCATCAGTTGCATAAATAATTTGATGAAGGTCATCTTGATAAAGTTCTCCTTCAATTGATTTTGATAAGTCTTGTAAGTAGGAGGCTTGCATAATGAATTGAAAATTTCAGATATTTATTTTGCTAAAATACTATGAATACTATAAAGTTCTACGTAAACAAAAGATAAGATTTGGATTCGTAAGACTATTTATTAAGTCCAAATTTTTAAACAGATAATACCACATGCACAGATCTTAAAGTTAAATATTGAATATTTGAATTAAAATTTTGAAAAAAATAAGCATTGCGTATTTTATTTATTAAATTTAGGGATGGAGATTATTTAAGGAATAACTCTATTTACAAAGCTTACACTCTTTGTAATAAAACTGAATAATAGATTATTAAAATTAAAAAATTATGGACATCAATTTTAATTACGTACACGTTACGGCAAGTGAACGGCTAGAAGAGTTAGTAACTAAAAAACTCGAAAAACTTCAGGATAGGTATGACTGGATTGTGAGAGCTGAAGTTTTTTTCAAAACAGAAAACACATCAAGCCCTGAAACGGGTATGATTTGCGAAATCAAATTAAGTGCACCAGGACAAAATTTATTTACATCCTCTAATGAGAAAGGGTTTGAAGTTGCCATCACCAAATCGATTGAAGATGTAAAAAGGCAACTTCAGAAAAAGAAAGAAAAAATGTCTTCACATTAATTCTATTTGATAAATCACTAAACAAATAAGCCGAGTGTTATAACACTCGGCTTATTTGTTTAAAAAATTAATGAAATATTATTCTTGTAAAGAATTGATTTTTTTCTGAAGCTTGTCTGCCTTATCAGACATTTCAAGCTGGTAATAAATATTCAATTTTGTTTTTAGTGCATCCATGTTTTTTGGATTCAATTCAGATGCTTTTTCTAAATAAGGTAAAGCATCTTTATAAAATTGTTTTTTCGCTTTATCTAATTCTTGGTATTTTTTATTGTCAGCTCTAGAATTTCCTAAACCATTCATTTCTTCAACAATATCTCTTTCTTTGCTCAATGTAAGAGAAGCTAAATTGATGTAGGCATTTACCATTTCAGAATCTAATTCAATAGCTTGTAAATAATATTCCTTGGCAGATTTTTTATCTCCTAGTTGTTCTGATGCTACACCAAGATTATAATAAAGTGAAGGGTTTTCAGGATCCATTTTTACAACCTGTTTCATCACTTCGTCATACTTGTCAATTTTACCAATTTTATAATATAGATCAGCTTCAGCTTGTAAAAGGCTTATGTCCTCTGGATTTTCTTCTTTAGCCTTCTTAATTGCCTCAAAGGCTTTGTCTGGTTGGTCTTCTTGAATATAAATAAGAGTGATGTTTTTAGCAATTTCACCAGTTAAAGGAGGTGTCTTCTTTTTGCTAGGATTTTCAAATTCACCAGTTTTAATGGCAATATCTCTCATGTTTTTAGATTCAAAAATTTCTTCTTCACCTGATTCTTTATTTATAGCAACAAAATTGTCGGTTGCACCATCAAACCCCATATCTAGGAGTTTTTGGTAGTGGTTTAAAGCTTTGTCATAAATTTTACCATTTACAGCAGCAGACGCTGCATAGTATAGCATCACTGTATCGTTTCTATCCAATTCATAAGTTTTGTAAAGCAGCTTTTCAGCTATATCAAAATCACCATTGTTTTGACCATCAATAGCTGTTTGTACCATCGTTTGTCTCAATTTATTTTGATACGCTAAAGCTTCTTCGTTTTCACTCTCCATAGATAAGACTGCATTTACTGACTTTAAAGCGGTATCTAAGTCTGAAATCATGTCATCACCAGACATTGTTGAGGCTAAGTTACCATGAGTTTTAGCTTTTGCTAAATGATAACGTACGACCCATTTGTCTTTCTCATCAACTAACAAAGGTTTTGCTATGTCTAACTGAATAAGAGCTTCTTTAAAATTATTGTCTTCTACTGCGCTTTCAGCATCTCTTATTTCACCTCTTTGTGAAAAGCTCAAGCTTGTTGCACCTATTAAGGCTATTGCTAAAATTGACTTTTTCATTGTATTTATCTATTTAATGTTTAGTATTAATATTATTCTTCAGTAGTTTCCCCATTTGTAACATCCAAATCATCATTGATTTCCGTTTCATCTTCATCTTCATTTATAATTTTTGCGACTGCCGCTATTTCATCATCTCCTTTCAAAGAAATGAGTCTAACGCCTTGAGTAGATCTACCCATTGTTCTTATATCTGAAACCGACATACGTATGGCAACTCCAGATTTCTTGATGATCATTAAATCATCCTCGTCATGTACAGTCTTCATAGCTACTAACTGTCCTGTTTTTTCAGAGATAGAAATTGTTTTCACACCTTTACCTCCTCTGTTAGTAATTCTGTAAACCGGCTCTCCATCTACATCGTCAATAAAGGTTCGCTTACCATATCCTTTTTCAGAAACAACTAAAACAGTTTCATCTTGTGGATTTTTGACACAAATCATACCAATAACTTCGTCTTTGTCTGAAGCTAAGGTTACACCTTTAACTCCAGCAGCTCCTCTACCCATTGGTCTAATGTGTTTTTCTTCAAATCGAAGAGCTTTACCACTTCTTAAGCCTAACATAACCTGATTTTCACCGTCTGTTAGTACCGCAGATAATAATTCATCTCCATCTCTAATGGATATAGCATTTATTCCATTAATTCTAGGTCTTGAATATTGCTCCAAGATAGTTTTCTTAACTTGACCTTTCTTAGTTACCATTAATACATAATGGTTATTGATATAGTCTTCATTTGAAAGATTCTCAACCAAAATGAAGGCATTTATTCTATCATCTGGATCGAGATTCATAAGGTTTTGAATAGCTCTACCTTTACTGGTCTTACTTCCTTCAGGAATCTCAAAAACTCGCATCCAAAAACATTTTCCTTTTTGAGTGAAGAAAAGAATATACTGGTGATTTGTTCCAGAAAATATGTATTCCAAGAAATCTTCATCACGAGTTGTAGATGCTTTTTGACCTACTCCACCTCTATTTTGTATTTTGTATTCCTTTAATGGTGTTCTTTTAATATACCCAGCATGCGATATGGTAAGAACAACACTTTCGTTAGGAATCATGTCTTCCATACTAAAATCTCCACCGACCATGTTGATTTCGGATCGGCGATCATCACCATACTTTTCTTTTATTTCAAGAAGCTCAGTTTGGATGATTTCCATTCTACGAGACTCACTGGCTAAGATATCTTTTAAATCTTCAACTGTTATCATCAATTCGTCATATTCAGATCTCAACTTATCTTGCTCAAGGCCAGTAAGTTGTCTCAATCGCATTTCAACAATGGCTTTTACTTGTATTTCACTGAGTTGGAAACGCTCTATCAACTTTTCTCTAGCTTCTTCTGCATTTTGAGAACCCCGAATCAGAGAAATAACTTCATCAATATTGTCTGAAGCTATAATTAAACCCTCCAAAATATGGGCCCGCTCTTCTGCTTTTCTGAGCAAATATTTGGTTCTTCTTATGACTACTTCATGTCTATGCTCAACAAAATTATAGATGATGTCTTTTAAATTAAGCATTTGTGGCCTTCCTTTTACTAGTGCTATATTATTGACACTAAAAGTAGATTGTAATGCTGTGTGTTTAAAAAGTGTATTTAAAACAACGTTAGGAAGTGAATCTTTTTTCAAGATATACACGATGCGCATACCATTTCTGTCCGACTCGTCTCTAATTAAAGATATTCCCTCTATTTTTTTATCGTTAACCAAATCAGCAGTTTTTTTAATCATGTCTGCTTTATTGACTTGGTAAGGAATTTCAGTTACTATTATACATTCTTTTCCATTAACTTCTTCTACTGATGACTTAGCTCGCATGACAACTCTTCCTCTACCTGTCATAAAGGCATCTCTGACACCCTCATAGCCATATATAATTCCACCAGTAGGAAAATCAGGAGCTTTAATATGAGTCATGAGCTCCTCAATCTCAATATCTCTATTATCTATGTAAGCATTAACACCGTTAATTACTTCAGATAAATTATGTGGCGCCATGTTAGTGGCCATACCAACAGCAATACCACTTGCTCCGTTTACTAGGAGATTAGGTACTCTGGTTGGCAGAACTGTTGGTTCTTCTATGGTATCATCGAAATTGAACACAAAATCAACGGTTTCTTTTTCGATATCAGCCAACATCTCTTCGCTGATTTTCTTCATTCTAGCTTCTGTATAACGCATAGCAGCTGGGCTATCACCATCTACAGAACCAAAGTTACCTTGACCATCTACAAGTTGATAACGCATACTCCATTCTTGCGCCATCCTTACCATGGCATCGTAAACTGAGGTATCACCGTGAGGGTGATACTTACCTAAAACTTCACCAACGATTCTCGCAGATTTTTTGTGAGATTTATTAGAAAATATACCTAGCTCTTGCATGCCAAATAAAACTCTTCTATGTACGGGTTTCAAGCCATCTCTCACATCTGGAAGTGCTCTAGAAACAATAACAGACATCGAATAATCGATGTAAGCTGTTTTCATTTCATCCTCAATATTTATGGGTATTAGCTGCTCACCGTTTGCCATTTAAAACTGTTTTAATTAATGATAATACTCTATTTTCACAAAACTTAGTTTTGCTTGGTAATGAGCAAATATACAAAACCTATTATATCCTTAAAGACTATAAAAGTTGAATTACATCTTTTTTTTAAAAGGATATTTAATAAGATTTTCACTTTTGAGATGGCATATATCGAGAATAAGGTATTATTTTTGAGTAAACGTCTAATAAACACAAAGACTATGGATGATAATTTCTCACCAAAAGTGAAAGAAGTAATAGCTTACAGTAAAGAAGAAGCTTTACGCTTGGGACACGATTTTATAGGAACCGAACATTTAATGCTTGGTTTACTTCGTGACGGTAGCGGAAAGGCTATAAATATATTGGATGCTATGAATGTTGATTTGGAACTGCTGAGAAGAAAAGTTGAAATTTTAAATCCTTCAGATCATACCCATACGGATATATCTCAGGAAAAAAAGAATTTACATTTAACTAGGCAAGCAGAAAGAGCTCTTAAAACTACATTTCTTGAGGCTAAACTTTTTCAAAGTTCTTCTATAAATACTGCGCATTTATTATTGTGCATTCTTAGAAATGAAAATGACCCAACAACTAAGCTTTTAAATAAATTAAAAGTTGATTATGATAACGTTAAAGAAGAATTTAAAGCTATGATTACTCAAGATGGTGATTATTTAGACACACCTTCAGATGCATTCCAAGATGATGCTTCCGCTGCTGAAGACTCAGGAAGAGAATCTTTGGGTGGAAATGGCAATAACAAAGGTAAATCTACTAAAAAATCTAAAACACCAGTATTAGATAATTTTGGTCGTGACCTAACAGAAATGGCCCAAGAGGGAAAATTAGACCCTGTTGTAGGACGTGAAAAGGAAATAGAGAGAGTTTCTCAAATATTAAGTAGGAGAAAGAAAAACAATCCACTCCTTATAGGTGAACCTGGTGTTGGTAAAAGTGCCATTGCAGAAGGTTTAGCCCTTAGAATTATACAAAGAAAAGTCTCTAGAATTCTCTACGATAAGAGAGTAGTAACTTTAGATCTTGCTAGTTTAGTAGCAGGTACTAAATATAGAGGTCAATTCGAAGAAAGAATGAAAGCTGTAATGAATGAGTTAGAAAAGAACGAGGATATCATTCTTTTTATAGATGAAATTCATACTATAGTTGGTGCTGGAGGAGCTACAGGAAGCCTTGATGCAAGTAATATGTTCAAACCTGCTTTAGCAAGAGGGGAAATTCATTGTATAGGTGCTACTACTTTAGATGAGTACAGACAGCATATCGAAAAAGATGGTGCTTTAGAAAGAAGATTTCAGAAGATAATTGTAGAACCTACCTCTGTTGATGAAACTGTAGAAATTCTTAATAATATCAAGGATAAATATGAAGATCACCACAATGTTATTTATACAGACGAAGCTATAAAATCTTGTGTGACTCTTACCAATAGATATATGACAGATAGATTTCTACCAGATAAAGCTATAGATGCTTTAGATGAAGCAGGAAGTCGTGTTCATATTACAAATATCAATGTTCCAAAACGAATATTAGAGCTTGAAAAAGAACTAGAAGAAATTCGAGAAGAAAAAAATTCTGTGGTCAAAAAACAGAAATATGAAGAAGCTGCTAAACTAAGAGACGACGAGAAACGGATTGAAAATGAATTGCAGCAAGCTCAAGAAGACTGGGAAAAAGATTCCAAAGAAAATAAAGAAACAGTGACAGAAGATCACATCGCCGATGTGGTTTCTATGATGACTGGTATTCCGGTAAATCGTATTGCTAGAACAGAAGGTAATAAGTTAGCTGAATTACCAGAAACAATTAAAAATAAAGTTGTTGGACAGAGTGAAGCTGTAACAAAAATAGTAAAAGCTATACAGCGTAACCGAGCAGGATTGAAAGATCCCAATAGACCTATTGGTTCCTTTATATTTCTAGGACAAACAGGTGTGGGTAAAACTCAACTTGCTAAAGTCCTTGCTAAAGAATTGTTTGATAACGACGATGCACTTATTAGACTTGACATGAGTGAATACATGGAAAAATTTGCAGTTTCAAGACTTATAGGAGCACCTCCTGGATACGTAGGCTATGAAGAAGGCGGACAGCTTACAGAAAAGGTAAGAAGAAAACCCTATGCTGTTATTCTATTGGATGAAGTTGAAAAAGCACATCCTGATGTCTTTAACTTGTTACTACAAGTTCTGGATGATGGTCATTTAACAGACAGTTTAGGCCGTAAAGTAGATTTTAGAAATACCATTATTATCATGACTTCCAATGTAGGGGCTAGAAAGCTTAAAGACTTTGGAACTGGTGTTGGATTTGGAACAAAATCACAACAACAGCAAGAAGATGATAATACTAAAAAGGTAATTGAAGGAGCTCTAAAAAAAGCTTTTGCCCCAGAATTCTTAAACCGAGTTGATGATGTAGTTATCTTTAACGCTTTAGAAAAAGACGATATCAAAAAAATTATTAATATTGAATTGAAAATACTTTTTGAGCGAATTAATGATGTTGGATATCAATTTTCATTAAGCGAAGAGGCTAAAGATTATATAGCTGATAAAGGATTTGATAGACAGTATGGAGCAAGACCTTTGAACAGAGCCATCCAAAAATATATTGAAGATGCCTTAGCCGAGAAGATTATCAATTCTTCTATAACCGAAGGTGACACCTTATATATGGATTTAGATAAAGAAAAAAACGAGTTAGTTATCCAAGTACAAAAAACAGCAGATAAAGAATCCTAGATCTACATAAAAAGGGCTTCTTTTTAAAGGAAGCCCTTTTTGTTTTAATACCTATCAGATATATTATTGTTGACACTATGAAAATTACAAAGACAACTTGGATGTATGTTATAGCTGCTATCATAACTCTTTATGGAATTATCACAAGACAATTTATATTTTTATTACTTAGTTTTCCATTAGGTTTATTTTATTACACAAAAGATAACAATAAGAAAAGTTAATAGTTAAATATTGATTAAACGATTGTTTTCTTTTGCAATTATCCTGAATTAGCTTTACTTTTAACAAAAATTGTAATTAAAACGGCTTACAAAAATAGGCCTTAATAAACCACTAATGTTTTAATAAATAATGCTTTTAAAGGAGGATTTAAACCTTCTCGGTGAACGTTTTGAAGATAGAAACAGAAAGAAAACTTATCCAATTCGAAAGTTTGAATTTGATAAATACTTCATATTTGAAAGCAGGACTAATTCTTGTGATAATTCTATCCTTTACACTATAACAACAGCTGACGATAATAAAGTCATGCTAATAAATGGGTAAGGCGATACAAGTAAACGGATTTAAAAAAATGTTGAATAAATTAAAAATTAAATAAACTATGAATTACTTAAATTTAGATAAATCTAAAACTAAAGATACTGTAGGAGAATTAAACATTCTTTTATCTGATTATCAATTATACTATCAAAAGTTAAGAAATTACCATTGGAATATAGTTGGTCAAAATTTCTTTGATTTACACGAGCAGTTTGAAGATATGTACGACGATGCTAAGTTAAAGATAGATGAAATTGCTGAACGTATACTAACATTAAGATTTCAACCGGAAAGTAATTTGACTACTTACCTTAAGTTATCAAACATTAAAGAGTCATCTTCCGATGTTACAGATAAGGAAATGGTAACTAATCTCCTTGATGACCACGGAACTATCATTAAGCAAATGAGAAAAACTACAGAGGTAGCAGATGCTAATGGAGATGAGGGGACCATAGATTTAATTGGCGCTTACATTAGAGAATTAGAAAAAACAAGTTGGATGCTTGACGCTTGGAATATGAAATTAGGCGAAAAAAGAAATGCATAAGTAGATATTAATTTAAAAATTAAAATTTAATTTATGAGTTACTTAAATTTAGATCAAGACAAAACAAAGAAAACAGTAGAAGAACTTAATATATTGTTGGCGGACTATCACATGTATTACCAAAATTTGAGAAATTTTCATTGGAATATAAATGGCCAGAATTTTTTTGATCTCCATGTACAATTTGAAGATATGTACAATGAAGCCAAAGTGAAAATAGATGAAATCGCAGAACGTATATTGACATTAAGATTTCAACCTAAAAGTAATTTTACAGATTATCTGAATTTGTCGAATTTAAACGAAGCTTCTTCAAATATTGAAGATCACGAAATGGTAAATACTTTACTTAAGGACCATGGAACGATTATCAACCAAATGAGAAATGTGGTTGATTTTGCTGTTAAAAATGGCGATGAAGGTACTATTGATTTGGTAGGTGCTTACATAAGAGAACTTGAAAAAACAAGTTGGATGCTAGATGCTTGGATTATGAAGACAGAAGAAAAGCAGCACGTCTAAATTAATACATAAATGCAAGATTCAGAAGTTGTAGAGAATACAAAAAAAACGTGGTCTGAATTGACAACTAAAGTTTATGATTGGGCAGATTCACTGGTAATGAATCTGCCCAATTTTATTTTGGCTGTAGTTGTTCTTATCCTTTTTATTATTTTTGCCAAATATTCTAGTAAACTAGTAGATAAAATATTTAAAAAAAGCAGTGCACAAGATTCAATAAGAACTGTTTCCGTCAAGGTTTTTAAGGTTGCCATTATAGTATTAGGCTTATTCTTATCGCTTGGTATATTAAACCTCAATACTGTTCTTACCTCAATACTAGGCGCTGCAGGTGTAGTTGGTTTGGCCGTAGGTTTTGCACTTCAAGGCACTTTGCATAACACATTTGCAGGTGTTATTATTAGTTTTATCCCCAAATTACAAATTGGTGATTGGATAGAAACGAATGATTATAGCGGTTTTGTCGTAGATATCAATCTTAGAAGTGTCGTTATTCAATCTGTAGATTATAATTTGGTAGTGATACCCAATTCCAAAATTGTAGATTCTCCTTTTAAAAACTTCAGTCGAACACCAAGAGGTAGAGTTATTTTAAGCTGTGGAGTAGGTTATGAAAGTGATTTACCAAAAGTTCAGGAAATTACAGAAAATGCTATTAAAGCAAAATTTGAACAACGTCCAGGAGAAAGTATTCAATTTTTCTATACTGAATTTGGTAGCAGTTCTATCAATTATGTCATAAGATTCTGGACCGATGTCACAAATCAAGCAGACGTTTACAAAGCACAACATGCTGCTATTTTGGCAATTAAAGAAGCTTATAATGAACAAAATATCAATATACCATTCCCAATAAGAACTTTAGATTTTGGAAAAAACAAATTCAGATCTGAGGCATTAGATATTCGTGATGCAAGAGATTAAATCATTTGCTTGTATAAATCTTCATATTGGCTAACAATCGCTTTTACATCAAACTTTTCAGCAGTTGATCTAGCTCCTTTTTTAAATTGCTCTAAAGTGTTTTCATTGGAAAGTATTTTAATACCGTTTAAGGCCATACCATCAGCATCACCAACATTGCTCAAGTAACCAGAAACACCATCTATGTTTACCTCAGAAAGTCCACCTGCATTAGTAGAAATAACAGGAACTCTGTGAGCCATAGCTTCTAGTGCCGCAAGGCCAAAACTTTCCTTTTCTGAAGGCAATAAAAATAAATCTGAATAGCATAGTATTTTTTCAACCTCATTGCTTTTTCCAAGAAACATTACTTTATCCCTAATGCCTAACTCCCTGGCTAAATTTGAAGCCATTTCCCGCTCTGGACCATCACCTATAATAATAAGCTTTGATTTAATCTGAGATTGAATTTTATGAAATATTTGAATGACATGATCAATGCGTTTCACTTGCCGAAGATTACTTACGTGGGTAATCACTTTCTCATCTTCATGGGCAAATAACTCTCTTTGACAGTTTTCAAAACTATCGTTGAGATTTGATATATCTATAAAATTTGGAACTACTTTGATATCTTTTTTAATATCAAAAATATCGAGTGTATCTTTTTTTAAGCTCTCAGATACTGAAGTGACAACATCACTTTTATTGATACTGAAGTTAACTGCAGGTTTATAAAAAGAGTGGCTTCCCACTAAAGTTATATCTGTACCGTGTAAGGTCGTCATCATAGGAAGGCTAATGCCGTCCTCTGCAAGCATTTGTTGTGCCATAAATCCAGCATAAGCATGTGGAATAGCATAATGTACGTGCAAAACATCAATTTTATGATTTTTTACTACTGTAACGAGTTTACTGGATAATGCCAATTCATAAGGCTGGTAATGAAACAAAGGATATTCGGGAACCAAAACCTCATGATATTGGATATTGTTACTCAAATATTCAAGTCTCACTGGCTGTTTATAAGTTACGAAATGAATTTCATGGCCTCGTTTGGATAAAGAAATTCCTAATTCGGTAGCAACTACTCCGCTCCCCCCGAAAGTAGGATAACATACTATAGCTATTTTCATTTATATATTTTATGACTTCAAAAGTAGAAGTTACAATTTGAATTTACTCTTAAACTACTCTCAATTTAATTTGGATAAGCTTTCATAAATAATGCCCTGTATTTTGGTTCGAATGTCTTCATCTATAAGTTTAGTATTGGACGAAACGGGATGAATCCTGTTAGACAAAAAAACGTATATAATTTCTTCCTCAGGATCTGCCCAGGCATAAGTACCAGTAAATCCAGAATGGCCGAAACTAGACATAGATAAGCATCCACAAGTTGGACCGATCTCATCCAATTGTGGTTTATCAAAGCCTACGCCTCTTCTCACATCCTTCTCGCAATAATAACAAGTGTTGAATTTGTTCATGGTTTCAGCATTAAAAAAACGCTTACCGCCATAACTCCCTCCGTTGAGATAAAGTTGCATAAACTTGGCAACATCAGTGGCGTTACCAAATAAGCCAGCATGCCCTCCTACTCCTCCAAGCATTGCAGCACCTTGATCATGAACTCTACCGTGTATTAATTCATTTCTCCACTCCATATCAAATTCAGTAGGAACAATTTTATTTTTTTCAAAATAGTTAAGCGGATAAAATTTCAAATGAGATAACCGCATTGGCTTATAGAAATAATTTTCAGCTATTTGATCTAATGAGGAATCAGATTGTTCTTCAATATATTTTTTTAAAAAATAATAAGGAAGATCAGAATACTTGTATTCCAATGAATCTCTTAAATCACTTTCAACAATTCTTGCATAAATAGAATCTTGATAATCTGTCCTCAAATACATGTTTTGGGCAACTTTTACACTGAATTTTTTTGAAAATTCTGTAGCATAGTATTTTGACTTATCCTCTAAGGTTTCTTTATAAAAAGGAATCCAAGCTTGGAGCTTTGCATAGTGAGATAACATATCCAAAACGCTTATGTTAGCTTTATTGGAAGCAGCAAGTTCTGGCAAAAGTTCATGCAACTTAGACTTCAAATCGATTTTGTTACTTTCTTCTAAAGTCATCAAAATCGGTAAAGTAGCTAATATCTTTGTAAGAGAAGCTAGATCATAGACATCATCTTCTTCAACTTTAATTTTTTTATCGTACGTGTGATATCCAAAATTTTTAGTGTAAACCACCTTTCCTTTACGTGCAATTAAAATTTGCATCCCAGGTGTCATTTCTTGTTCTAGGGTATAGGCTGCTACAGAATCGATTTTTGAAACTAATTCAGAATTAAATCCTTGGTTTTGGGGATAGTCATAACCAAGTCTGCCGTTTGACTTCAATTTGTAACCCGTCCCTACTGGAAATGCTGAAGTTATACTAACGGGGAGTTTGCCCTTAAAATCAATAGCTCCAAATAATTGCTGACCTACTACATGCTGAGCGATTATACTGTTTTGATACGCTTGAACAATTGCATCAATATTGATATAATTGTTCAATTGCAACAAGCTATAAGGTCTTGTAAAGTTGACTAAAATCGTTTTATAGTCTTGAGAAATAGATTTTATCAACTCAATTTCAAAAGGAGAAAATTTGTAATCCGCCCAAGGATTAGCATCAGATTTATGAAACCCAATAATTATTTGGTCGTAGTTTGAAAATTGATTCAAGTCTATTTTGGTTTTGGTAACATCAATTTTATCAACTCTAGCGTATTGATTCATCGTTTTAAAAAACTCATCTCCAGAAGCATCTCCAAGAGCTACATAAGCATAGGTTTGATGATCTATATCATTAATTGGAAGGATGCCAAGATCGTTTTTTATGACCGTCGTTGCGTTTTGTATGGCCTCTTGATAAATAGCATCATTCTCTTGTGAATTCAATTCTGCTGTTAACTGATCGGTTTCTATCGGCTTAAATGAATTTAAACCTACCTTATATTTAGCATATAGTATCTTCTTAACCGAAGCGGCAAGCCTTTTGTTTGTTATCTCTCCTTTTAAGACTGCCTCTTTTATTATACTAATAGCCTTAGGAACATCTTCGGAAATCAATAAAATATCACTTCCTGCTTTAAAGGCTTCTAAATCTACTTCCCCCGGAGTAGAACTATTACTTACCCCTTTCATGTTTAAAGCATCTGTAATTATAAGTCCATTGAAGCCGAGTTCTCCTTTCAATAAATCTGAAACAACTTTAGAAGATAACGATGAAGGAAGATTCTTTTGGCTTTCAAGACTTGGTATATTAAGATGGGCAACCATTACACTACTCACTCCTTCATCTATCAATGCTTTAAAGGGCTTTAACTCGATATCTCTAATTCGCTTTTCTGAAAAATTAATACTCGGTAGTGTTTTGTGTGAGTCCTGCTCTGTATCACCGTGACCAGGAAAATGTTTTGCACTAGACAATATTCCGGCTTCATGCATCCCCTGCATCAATGCCACTGAATGAGAAATAACAATGTCTTTGGTTTCACCAAATGAGCGATTTCCAATAATTGGATTATTAGGATTTGTATTGATATCTGCCACCGGAGCAAAATTGATATGGACACCAAGTCTTTTGCTATGCTTTCCTATTTGCTGTCCTACTTTTCTAACTATAGAGGTATCTTGTATAGCTCCAAGAGTCATATTCCAAGGGAAAGCATAGGTAGAATCTAGCCGCATAGCCAATCCCCATTCTGCATCCATACCTATAAGTAAGGGGATCTTATTTTCAGTTTGTATTTTATTGGTGAATTGAGCTTGGCGATAAGGATTTCCTTTAGAAAATATGACACCTCCAATATGATTAGATTTTATTAAGCTTTCAAGATTCTCAAGTTCTGTGTTAGACTTGTTTGTGAAAACGTCAATCATAAATAGCTGACCAATTTTCTCCTCAAGAGATAGATTAGAATATGTGGAATCCACCCATTGTCTTTGAGAAATAAGGTCTTCTGCAAATAAACTGCTTTGAGAGAAAAGACTGTAAGATGAAAAAAAAGCCATCAAAATGACGACTTTAAAATTGATTTGTGAATTCATATGTTATCTATAATAAACGGCTATGCCAGCTTTCAGTCATAGGCACTTCCCAAAATTCTTGATACTCTGATTTTGTATTCACTAAATTGTTGAAAACAATAGTAGTTGGTGATACTGCTTTTTGTTTTACCATTTTTTTAAAGTCGATAAGTTGTTTGTAAGCAACAAACTCACCGTTTTTAAAACTTACGTTCATCTTATCGAGTAAATCAACGTTGTATTCTTTTTCAAGGCTTTGAATAAAATGAACAGAAGCATCTATGGAGCAACCGCTAGCGCTAGCTTGTGACTCATCTAAACCCAAAACAATAAATCTATTATACCTTATCTCATAACCCGCCTGTAGAGATTGGCCATGAACAGTCCATCGTTCAAGAAAGTCATTAATCTTAGGCTTTATTTCGTTTAATTCATCTTCACCAAACCCTCTATTCGCTTGAAAAACCCAAACTCTTGAAGAACTTGGTAACTCTTTAAAATCTATTACCATACCTTTTTATAAATCATCTGCATTTGCAATCATTTCTACAACATCCAAAACTTCAATTTCGTCCTGCTTTTCTTTATTTTTAACTCCGTCTGACATCATGGTGTTACAAAAAGGACATCCAGCAGCAATGATCTCTGGTTTTGTATCAACCGCTTGTTCTGTTCTAAGTATGTTAACTTCCTTATCTCCTTTTTCAGCATCTTTGAACATCTGTGCTCCTCCAGCACCACAACAAAGGCCTTTAGATTTACAAGACTTCATCTCTATTAATTCTACCTCAAGCTTTCTTAATAGGTCTCGAGGAGCTTCATACTCCCCATTGGCTCTACCCAAATAGCAAGGATCATGGTAAGTAATGCGTTTGCCTTTAAACTTTCCTCCTTCAACTTTTAAACGACCTTCATTCAATAATTGTTTTAAAAATTGAGTGTGATGTACAACCTCATAATTACCCCCTAAACCAGGATATTCATTTTTCAAAGTATTGAAACAATGAGGGCATGCCGTTACAATCTTTTGTACATCGTAGGCATTTAGAACCTCAATATTGGTCATGGCTTGCATCTGAAATAAGAATTCATTTCCAGCTCTTTTTGCAGGATCTCCTGTACATCCCTCTTCCGTTCCAAGAACGGCAAAATCAACTTTAGTATTATTAAGGATTTTTACAAATGCTTTAGTGATTTTCTTAGCTCTATCATCAAAACTTCCAGCACAACCTACCCAAAATAAAACTTCAGGTTGTTTTCCTTCTGCTAGATAAGAGGCCATTGTTGGCACATTTAAGGATTCACTCATATAATTATCTTTTAATCTTTAAAAACTTGTATAATTTCGTTTTTATCTATGAGGTCGGTAAAACGACCTTTGTAACGTGTAGCTTTTACGATGTGGTTGTCTATCCAATGGTAATTTCCACCCCTTGGTTTACACATTAATAGGCTATGATATTTAAATCCGTGTTTGGTAAGCCAATCTGCTGTCACTTCTTCATGTTCTTCGGTTCTTGAAGTAAAAAAGCAAATTTGATGTCCATTGTCATACCATTTGTTAATAGTTTCTAGTGCATCTGGAAAAGGCTTACATGTTGCCATTCGCTCTGGTTCTTCATTTGGAACATCGTCAGTGATAGTTCCATCAATATCAATCAGATAGTTTTTTACGTTATCTGGTAGACTTGGACTAATGGATTGTCCTTTGGAATCTTTATGTTTAAATTCATCTGTCATAAACTAATCTTAGTCTTTCGCCCAATCCAGCCTATCTTGCTGATTGTATGGCCAAGGGGCAGAATTATTTTCAATATTTGTCATTGCATTATTCAGCTCAACAGGAGCAGCACTTTGTTCCATCACTAAATATTGTCTCATATCCATAATGATAGACAAAGGATCTATACCTATAGGACAGGCATCTACGCATGCATTACAAGTCGTACACGCCCAAAGTTCTTCCCTAGAAATATAGCCATCTAGCAACTGTTTATCGTCATTAACTTCTTCCCCTTTATCCAATTGTTTACCTACTTCTTCTAGGCGATCTCTTGTATCCATCATAATCTTTCTTGGAGAGAGCTTTTTACCCGTTTGACTCGCAGGACATTCTGCAGTACATCGACCACATTCTGTGCAGGAATAAGCACTTAGAAGTTGAAACCAATTTAAATCTTGAACATCACTAGCGCCAAATTTTTCGGGTATATCCTCTTCACTTCCACCTCCTTCTGGCTCGGCAAATGGATCTGCATTAGGATCCATCATTAATTTGACTTCATTGGTAACCGCCTCCAAATTTTTGAATTTTCCTAAGTTTTCCAAATTAGAAAAATACACGTTTGGAAAGGCTAGTAATATATGAAGATGCTTAGAATAATATAAGTAGTTTAGAAAAATTAAAATTCCAACAATATGAAGCCACCAAGCTGTTCTTTCAATGACAACGAGTGTTCCAACACTCATGCCATCAAATAGTGGTAATAAGAATTGACTGATAGGAAATGACCCAGAAACACCTGCTTCGCTAGCATAATGTGGGGCACCAAGCATTTGTAATTGATAATCGGTAGCATTCATAGTTAAAAATAAAACCATCAAAACCACTTCAAAATACAAAATATAATTAGCATCATTTTTAGGCCAGCCTTTTAATTCTTTAGATAGAAAGCGTTTTATATTCATTAGGTTTCTTCTTATCCAAAATATAATCACACTTGCCAAAACTAAAAAAGCTAAAATTTCAAAGCTTCCAATAAGCACATCATATACAGGTCCTAAAAACGCAAAAATTCTATGAGTCCCAGCAATTCCATCAATCATGATTTCTAACACCTCAATATTGATAATAATAAATCCGACATAAACTATGATGTGGAGTGTTCCAGATATAGGTTTTACTACCATTTTTGATTGACCGAGAGCAATTTTCATCATCTTCTTGAATCGTAAGTTTTTATGATCCTTTCTGTCGACGTCTTTACCTAGATTAATATTTCGCTTTAACGAGGAGACATTTTTGGCAAAAAACAAAAACGCTGCTATTAAAACAATAACAAATATAAATTGTGGGATATATTCTATCATAATTTAATCTTCGAGATTATTATTTTTAATGTTATTCTTACCAGATAGAAAAATGAACATAACGTTTAGGGTTCAATTTAATATCGCTTAATAATTCTTCTAGTTCTTTGGTTGCATTTTCTAAATTGATATACATCTGGTCATCATTCATCAATTTACCCAAACTTCCGTCGCCATTTTTTAATTTGTTTGAAATTTCTTTCAGGTTTAACAGAGTTTCATCGGCATTTTGAACAATTCTATTGAATTCAATTTTAGAAAGGGTATCAGACATTTTTGACAAATTATCTGATGTAGATCTAAAGTTTTCAAAGGTTGAATTGATATTATCGGTATTTGAATTTAAGACACCTTCAATTTTTTTAGCAGAAAGGGTCAAAGAAGTTAATGTCTCATTCAAATTCTTAATTGAATTTCTTAAATTATTTCTAGTGCTTACATCAAAAACATAATTAATAGAGGACAATAAAGTATCGACTTCAACCACAGCATTGGAGATTTTGTTTTTTAGAGGTGTGAGCTTTTCATTCACAAGCTCAATTAACCCCTCTTCTACAGAGGATTGCAGGGTATCCCCAGGTTTTGCTGCTTCTGTAGAGGTATTATCAAGTTCTATCTGCATAGACTTTCCACCTATCAACCCTCCACCATATATTTGAGCTACACTAGTTTTCGAAAAGTTAAAATCATTGTTTATATTCATGGTCACCAACAACTGCCCACTTTTAATAAACTCAATATCTGTGACGGTACCCACTTGATAACCATTTATAGAGACAGGCGCTGACGGACTAAGGCCTTCAACATTTTCATAAACAGCATAAAAAACACGAGATGAACTAAATACATTATTCCCTTTTAAGAAATTATAACCAAATATGAGAAGTCCGATGGCAACTATGGCTAAAATGCCAACTTTTAGTTCTTTTTTCAATTTCTTTAAATTTAGTTCAAATGTAATAAACTTTGATTAAAAACTAGTTGTTAACTCTAGTATTCAAAGCTTCTTTTATAGATATTTTGTTTCCAGTAGAATCAAAAGCAACAACAAATGCTGAAATATAACCTTCTGCTTTAGCTTTATCTTTAAGAGTTTGAGCACTCATATAATTGTTAGTCTGACCAAAATAATATTTGAAAAGATCATTTTCCTGATTTCTACTTATAGGATTTAGTCTCTTAAAATTTTCTGGTTTAGGATCTATTTTTCTTGAGCTTGCTGCTAATTGAATTTTAAAAGTGATGGCATCAAAATCTTCAATAACATCGCTAGAGCTTACTTTATATTCATTCAGTTCTGATTCTAATGCCGTAATATTAATAATGTTTTTATAATCATTAATACCATCGACTATGGCATCTGCCAATTGATCTTGACCATTATTTGAATTTAAAAAAGCTCCTTCAGCATCGTTAGTCAAAAATCCGGTTTCAATTAGTACGCTTGGCATGTAGGTCTCTCTTAAAACAAGAAAACCAGCCTGTTTCACCCCTCTATTTTTCATTTTTAACGTACTTTGAAATTGTTTTTGAACAAAATCTGCTAGCAAGGCACTTTGATCTAAAAACTCCTCTTGCATGATAGTAAAACCGATATAAGATTCGGGGGAATCTGGATCAAAGCCATCGTATTTAACTTCATAGTTATCTTCAAATTTGATAACTGAATTTTCTTTCATCGCAACCTCAAGATTATCCTTGTTTCTATGAAGACCCAAAACGAAAGTTTCAGTTCCAGAAGGAGAACTATTATTTACTCCGTTACAATGGATCGAAACAAATAGGTCTGCAGAAGCTTTATTAGCGATTTCTGCCCTTTTATCAAGCGGTATAAAAACATCCTTTTTCCTAGTGTAAATGACTTCTAAGTCGTCATATTTTTCTAATTGTTTCCCAATCTTTAGTGCAATGCTTAAGGCTATATCTTTTTCTGAATAATTATTTCCAGTATTTCCTGCATCTTTACCTCCATGGCCAGCGTCAAGTATAACGACAAACTTCTTATTTTTGGACTGGGGAATAGAGTCGAGAGGAATCGCCACTAGAAGAAAGCAAAACAATATTAGTTGAAGACTATAGTTAGTTCTAAACATAGATTTGATTGTAGAGGATGTTATTTAAAAGTTTTTTAGGTAGCATAAAAATAAAATGTAATTTTGAGGCTTCAAAACTCAGGCCACATTTACAAAAATAGTACAAAAGCATTGCGTACAAACTTACTTCACATACTTTTTTTGATAGGACTTTTTATCAATTTTGGCCTGTATGGACAAGAAAAAGATTCTAAGGACTCAAATTTGGGCTATCTCATTAAAAATCGAGTAGACTCTTTAACCCAAACCATAAGGTTTACTATAGGAGACACCCTTCCACAAACTACAGTCAATAAGAAAAGAGAAACCCTCACCAATGTTGTAGATGCTTTTGCAAAAGATTATAAAAGGTTGTCTAGGAAGGAAAACAAAATGTACTTGTATAATGAAGCCGAAGTCATTTATGGTGATATGGTTATAAATGCTGGTAGAATTATACTTGATAATAAAAGTCAAGAAGTTTTTGCCGCTGGCATTGTTGATTCCACTGGGGCATACACTCAAATGCCTACCTTTAAAGAAGGTGACAACTTAATAGAACCCGACAGTTTAATCTTTAACTTCAAAACACAAAAGGCTTTGGTCTTCAATTCTAGGACAGAACAAGGAGGCTTTAAAGTAAAGGGTGAAATTTCAAAAAGACAGAATGATTCCATTTATTATCTGGCCAATGCTAAATTTACAACTGCAGAAGATGTTGACGATGCGGATTATTACTTTTTCGCCAGAAAAATAAAATTTGTGCCTGATAGCAAAATCGTTACTGGATTTGTAAACATGTATATCGCCGATGTTCCAACTCCTCTAGGGCTTCCTTTTGGATATTTCCCTTTATCAGACAAACAGTCGTCTGGATTTATTATACCCGCGTATGGAGAGAACAGAAATCGAGGATTCTTTCTTCAAAATGGAGGTTATTATTTTGCGATAAGTGATTACGTAGATTTAGCTGTGCAAGGAGATTATTTTACAAACGGAAGTTACGGTTTAAGGCTAGAGAGCAATTATAATGTTCGTTACCGATACAATGGAAGTATAGCCCTTAGATATGAAAAATTACTTTTGGAAGAACGGGGGTTTCCAAATTTTAGCGAAACTACTGTTTATAATTTAAGGTGGAGCCACAGTCAAGATCAAAAATCAAATCCATCTTCAAGATTTTCTGCTTCTGTAAATTTAGGCTCAAGTGATTACTATCAACAATCTGTAAATCAAAATAATACTGGTAACTTTTTGAACAACACATTGAATTCCTCAGTTTCTTATTCAAAATCATTTGAAGGAAAGCTAGATATGAATTTGAATATTTCAGCAACCCATAACCAAAATACCAATACTGAAGTCATCAACCTGACTTTACCCACCCTCCAATTTAGTGTTGGTAGGATTTTTCCTTTTGAGCCTAATAACGGAAACAAAAAGGGAGCTATTCAAAATATAAACCTTCAGTATAACGTAAGAGCAGAAAATAGAATAACGACTACAGACTCCCTTTTCTTTCAGCCTGAGATGTTTGAGGGAGCGGATGTCGGGGCAAGGCATACTATTCCTATTTCTACTAACTTTAAAATATTTGATCATTTTAGCATCAGTACAAGTGCAAATTACAATGAGGTCTGGACTCTCAAAACTTTTGAACAGCGCTATGACGAGCAGCTTCGCCAAGTAGATAGGGATACAATCAACGGATTTGACTCTTATAGAACTTATGACTTTTCAACATCTGTAGGAACAACCGCATATGGAATGTTTGATTTTGGAGATGATAAAAAATTTAAAGCTATAAGGCATGTCATTAGACCTTCGATTTCCTACAATATAAGCCCAGCTTTCGACCAATATTATGATGAGTATGTAAGAACAGGAATTGCTGGCCTTGAAGATGAAGTAGTTGAATATTCTAGATTTGAAGGCACCCTAAACGGGGCTCCAGGAAATCGATTTTCTAGTAGTATGTCTTTCAATATTACCAATGATTTGGAAGCGAAAGTTCGTAAAAAAGACTCTACTCTCTCCGGTGACGAACGGTTTAAAAAAGTAATGCTCCTCAGTAATTTTGGGATAAGCACCAACTATAATTTTGCTGCAGACTCTCTCAATTTAAGCCCACTTTCTTTAAGAGGAACCTTACCGATTGTGCAAGATAAACTGGCCATCAACTTTTTAGGTACTTTAGATATGTATGCTTTGAATAGCAACAATAGAAGGATAGATAAACTCAATATTAATAACGGAGGAAGTTTATTCAGATTAACCAGAGGTAATGCCAGTTTTAGTTATTCTTTATCGAACAAAGATTTTCAGAAAAAAGAAGGAGAAGAAGAGGAAGAAGATGAAGATTTTGATGCTGAAAGCTTTCTTAACGGAGGGAGACCCGATGATCTTTTTGGAACTAGTGAAATGATGAATCGTCCCAATCCTGATAAAGAACCTGTGACTGATGAAAATGAATTCTATAACTATTCTTTACCGTGGAATCTGAATTTATCATACACCATGACTTACTCTAACACTGCTAGGGAGAATGAAATAAGCTCCCACTCGATTATGTTTTCTGGAGATGTAGAATTATCCCCTACTTGGAATGTTGGTGTGTCCTCTGGTTATGATTTGAGAAATAAGGGATTCTCTTTTACTCAATTAAGATTTGCAAAAGACTTAAAGAGTTGGCAAATGAGTTTTAATTGGACTCCATTTGGGGTGCGTAGATCCTGGTTTTTCTTTATAGGTATTAAATCCAATATTTTACAAGATGTGAAATACGATAGAAACAGAGAACGAGATAGAACTTTACAATAATCGATTATGAAAGAAATTATTAAAACAAAACACGCAGCAACTCCAATTGGACCTTATAATCAAGCTGTGCTCATCAACGGATTCTTATATACATCCGGACAGATTGCAATTGATCCAGAGACAGGAGAAACCCAATTTGATTCTATTGAAATAGAAACCCACCGTGTTATGAAAAGTCTTGAAGCTATTTTGAAAGCAGCAAAAATGGATTTTGAACACGTTATAAAGGCATCTATTTTTATTTCCGATATGGATGACTTTTCAAAAATTAATGATATTTACGGCAGCTATTTCAATGAAGATACGGCTCCAGCAAGAGAAACCGTGCAAGTTGCCAAATTACCTAAAAATGCAAATGTGGAGATAAGTTTTATCGCATATAATAAATAAAACTATGTTACTAAGCTTTGCAGACTGGAGTATTATTATTGCTTTTTTTGTTATAAGCTTAGGAATTGGTATCTATGTTTCCAAAAAAAGTGGAAAGAGTGCTAAAAACTTTTTCCTTTCTGGTAGAAATATGCCGTGGTGGTTGTTAGGTATCTCAATGGTGGCTACCACCTTTGCTGCAGATACCCCCGGGTTAGTAGCTGGTATTGTTAGAAACGACGGAGTTTATGGCAATTGGGTGTGGTGGAGTTTTCTACTAACAGGTATGTTAACGGTATTTTTTTACTCAAAACTTTGGCGAAAAAGTGAAATCACTACCGATCTAGAGTTTTATGAGCTTAGATATAGTGGTAAAAGTGCTGCATTCTTAAGAGGGTTCAGAGCCATCTATTTAGGCGTCTTCTTCAATATTGTCATCATGGCTACTGTCTGTTTAGCAGCGATAAAAATTGGACACGTTATGTTCGATTTTTCTGCTGTTGAATCCTTGGTGGTATCTTGTTCCATAACTGTCCTCTACTCAATGCTTGGGGGCCTCAAAGGGGTTATTCTCACAGATTTTGTTCAATTTGCGATAGCTATTACTGGAAGTATTTGGGCCACCATATATATTGTTCAAATGCCAGAAATTGGTGGAATTGACCAATTACTTTCAATTCCTGAAGTTCAAAGCAAAACCTCTTTGTTTCCAGATTTTTCTAATCCAGAAGTTTATATCCCAATTCTTATTGTTCCTCTCGCTGTACAATGGTGGAGTGTTTGGTACCCAGGCGCAGAACCTGGTGGCGGTGGCTATATCGTGCAAAGGATGTTGGCGGCTAAGAATACAAAGCATGCCACTTTGGCGACTTTGCTTTTTACTGTAGTTCATTACGCTGTAAGACCTTGGCCATGGATTATAATTGGCCTTGCTTCTCTAGTTATTTTTCCAGATCTTTCAAGTTTGGCTGCCGCGTTTCCGAATCTGGATGAAAATTATATAAAAAATGATTTGGCTTATGCCGCAATGTTATCGTATTTACCATCGGGTCTATTGGGTCTTGTGGTCACCTCCTTAATTGCAGCATTCATGAGTACAATTTCAACTCATCTAAACTGGGGAAGTAGCTATGTTGTAAACGACTTCTACGTGAGATTCTTAAGACCTGAAGCTTCAGAATTTAATAAAGTCCTAGTAGGAAGACTCTCTATTTTGGTCATGATGATTTGCTCCGCACTATTAGCACTTGTTTTGGAAGAAGCAAAACAAGCTTTTGACCTATTACTACAAATTGGAGCTGGCACTGGTTTACTTTTTATTTTAAGATGGTTTTGGAACAGAATAAACCCGTACAGTGAAATTGCAGCAATGCTGTCTTCGTTTATAATTGCCGCTGTTTTCTTTATTGGTAAATCTTACGCTCTATGGGACATAGAACCTTACGTTGAGCTTATATTTGGAGTTGTAGTGACTACTATTGTTTGGGTCTTAGTAAGTCTACTTACAAAACCAACTGACGAGGGAACTATAAAAGCTTTTGAAGAAAGGGTTTTTGATGGTGGTAATAAATATAAAAACTTCAAATATAAATTTATTGGATTTGCGTGTGGAGTTTGCGGAGTTTATGCTGCTCTTTTTGCAACAGGGTACCTTATCTACAGCGATTTTTTATTATTTACCATCGCCTCCAGTATATGCCTATTGTCTATAGGAATATTGGTTGCAAACTGGAAACGAATAATCAATTAGAGGGTCTATTGGAAGGGAATTTAATATAGGAAGGCAATTCGATAGCTTGGCCATCCTTATTAGTGGTTTTACTTTTCCCCCTTTTCTCGTAGTCTTCGTCCAAAATCTTGTTGATCAATTCCTTAAAAGTATCGAAATCTACAGTATAACTAAGCTCAATACCTTGAGTATACCCTAGCTCCTCCCCTATAAACTGAATATCACTTTCTCTATTAAAAACGTTGGCACGTAAACTACCAGTTTCATTCAACAGAAAGTTAATTTCAGCATCTCCAAAAACTACAGATTCTGAAACCCCTCCCACAGGAACACCAAATCTACCGCTAATTAAAACTCTATCCGAGATTTTAGTTCTCAAGGAAAGTCCTACTCTATCTGCCAAATTATTTTGGGTAAGACTTCTATCGTTTTGTTGGTAATTGAGCCCTAATTTAAATTTGTTGTCCTCTTCTGAGATGATATCATCAACAATCCCTGAAGCTCGCTCAATAAGGTTCCCTGTAATAGCATTTTGCCCAAGTCCTGCCTGACTGTAAAATGTACCTTGAGTAATTAAAGACAAAGCTTGTAATTCAGTATTTTCTCTGCCTTGTACTCTATATTCCAACTCGCTTTTAACAACAGAAGATAAATTGGGATAATTTAAGCTAAACTCAATATTTGGTTGAACAATTTGACCTCCGAGATTAATAATAACTTCCACAGGGATTTCACGATTCACTGTTGGGTTTTCAAGTAAAATTGCCGGATTTGCTTCCGTCACATATTTTGCTTGAACATCTATATTAGCGCGAACAGGATCTCCATTCCAAGTTAAGTTAGAACCCGGAACAACTTCAAAGCGTTTTTGAACCAACCCTGAGTATTTAAAATTATATTCTCCCTCATAAGCTACAAAATCACCATACATTTTGAACTTCCCGTTAGTGTTAATCTCAATAAGCAAAGTTCCTGCTCCTCTTCCTTTTAAACTACTTCCATTGGTCGGGTCGACTACGATTTCAACTTCAGCATCTCTGGTTATATCCAAATCAAAAGTAAGACTTAAACCCTTAACCTCTTTCAATTGTATTTCTCGGCCAGCTTCTTTGGAGAGTTTGTCTTCTAAGCTCAAAAAGTAAATGAAGGAATTGTCTCCCAAGGATTCTGAATCATCCAGGGGTATTTTAAACACCGTATTTTTTTGTGTTTTTGCCTGTACGTTTATTTCTATTTCGTCCAAGGGACCTTTAATAGAAGCGTTACCATCTATAAATGCAGTTCCATAATATAAATTACCTTCTTTGAAATCGGTGTCAAGAACAACCAAATTATCAGAGGAAATATTTAGATCGAGATTCCAATTTTTAAATTCACGATTGGTAATTTTACCACTTAAAACACCCTTCGTTTTGTATTTTACATCTGTAAGCCCAATGTTGTCGAAGATAAACGCTTTATTATCAAATCTGATTTTTGAATTAGCATCAAAATCAAAGTCTACATTTAAATATGGAACTTTCATCCCCGCTTTATGTAATCTTAACTCTCCATTGAAAAAAGGATTTTGAATTTTACCACTAACATCTATTTCTCCTGATGCAAGACCCCTAATGTTTGAGATGACATCTTCTCCAAAAACATTAAACGATTGCAAATCAAGTTTGTTGAAATTTAAGTCTACATCAAAATATTGATTGTTTTCTTCCGTAAAAATTGAACCTTCAGCTTTGAACAAAGACTCATCTTGCAATTGAAGTTCAGAGACAATATCAAAAGAAGTCAAGTCTTTATTTCCGTTAGCCTTCAGCAAGAATTGTCCATAAGGAATGGAGTTAAATTTGAATTTATCAATAGTAAGATCTAGGTTTGGACTGTAAATATTATCTTTTTGATAGATGTCTAAAATTCCATCTACAGTTCCCTCAAAAGTTATACTGTCTTGTTTAGGAATAATATCCGCCAATTCAACATCTTCAAATTTAAGGTTCAAGTCCTTGAAGGTAGAATCTTTTAAAATCCCGTTTAAAAGCATCGCCTGTTTTCCACTTGATATAGAAATAGAGTCGATATTGAAGTTTTTAAATCCCCTTTCTATTTCAACTTTATTTTTTTTATTAGATTCTTTATTGATAAACCAAAGGTTATCATTAAAAACTATACTAGATCGCTTAAAACCAAAGGTTGATTTATTATCGCTATCCAAAGTTTGATAGATACTAAGATTGTAATTATCCTTTTGAAATTGACCTCCTTTAAATTCTGTTCTTACAAATAATGTATCTTTCAAATTCACATTAATCATATTGAAATCATTGATATCATAATAGGAAGTCAATATGTTTTCAATCTCAACATAGGAATTATATAAAGGATTGTTTGTGTCGATTTGGATGTTTATGTTTTCAAAAGTAGTGTCATAAACCCCTATTAAAGGTGACCTGAAATTTAGAGAAAAGTCGTTTTCACTAGCATCAATTGAGCCTCTTATAAAGGTGTTTGCAGAGACTTCAATGTCGGGGAAAAAGACTTCCACAATTTTATTGTAGATGTCAATATCAAAATCGATATATTGATAATTTTTGGATGGATCTTCTTCGCTTCTGAAATAGAGATTCTCAATAGCTTCAGAAAAGAGCTCGGGCAACTTTGTTAATTTAAAATCACCGACTAATTTCCCGCTAATAACGTCTGGACTATCTATGGTTATTGTTTGTTGATTTTGTTGAAATGAGGACACAACGGTAAGTTCTTCGAATTGAAAACTATCTAATTGATTTTTATATTCAAATGAATTAAATTTGAGTTGACCTTTAAGCTCATCTATGGAGTTACCTTTTAGATTTACATTGAGGTTGCCTTTAAAATCAGCAACAGTATCCCTTTTCACAATGTTTAAAGCATAAAGATCCGCATAGTTAATATCTGCCCTAAAATCAAATATATTTTCTTCACCAGAAGCATCTAACAAACCTTCAAACACGAATTGAAAATTTGGATCTAGACTTTCTAAGTTTCCGTTGAAATAGGGAGCCTTTAAATTTCCGTTCAGTTCTATATTTTTGTAATTATAATTATTGACAACTATAGAATTAATCTTTCCTAAAGCAAGTGTATTAAGGGACTCTTTTGTAAATCCAGATCCATTTACATTCAGATCAAAAGAGGTTCTTCCCAAAGAGTTTGTATCAAAAAAAGTAGCTAAATTAAAGCCTGATACATCAACAAAACCAGCATATTTTACTGTTTTTGGATCTTGATAATCATCAAAGTTAAGATTTATGGAGGCCTTCCCTATCTCAGTATTTACTTTTAGGATAGTGCTTAGTTTATCTTTTGATAAATCTATTTCACCTAACAACTTGGTTTTACCTAGTTTCTTGAAAAAGTCTGGTAGGTTTGGTTTTAAATCTTTAGGTAATAATTCTATTAAATCTCCATAAGTGGTCGTCAAATCAACGGAAGAAGCCTCTAATGCAAAAGGAGCATCACCAAAAGAATTTATCAACTTAAGACTGCCAAAGAAATTTGTCTGTGCTAGGCCCTTTAATCTTAAAGATTCTAGATTAAGATTATTGAGTTGTCCATTGGCATTTCCATTAAAAGAGATTTGATGTCCATACCCGAAACCATCATAAAATCGCCTTAGGTCTGTACTTGACAGAGTAGAATTATTAAAAGTGGCCTTAAAATTTACTTCATCAAAAAAATATTTTAAATCCTCTCTCTCATAATTAAATTGAAGTTGACCTTTTATTTGCGAATAAAGAGTCTCTAAGTATAAATTTTGAAAGTCCATTTGACTAGGAGTATATTCAAAAACGGTACTGAAATCTTCAACAACAATTCCTTGTTTTAAAATACCAGACATACGCCTTAAATTGAGATTGAGTTTAGGCCCATAAAGTTTAAAATTGGAGAGATTAAAATCTAAATTTTGAATAGAAAAAGTAGGACTGCTACTTATATTTTCATTTTCGACGATAAATTCTCCATCATAGGCGAGAACTCTATTAATTTTAAGCTGAAAAGGTTGATCTGAAGAAGATGTAGTATCAATTAATTTTTCGAGAAATTTAGAAAATTCATCATCATCTTCATTTTTATATTGTTTTAGTTTGAATTTAAGATGATCAAATTCTGTGTTTGAAAAATGAATATCATTATCAGAGAATCCAGCAATATTAATCAATGATGTGGATAAAGTCTTAGCATATATGATAGTATCGTCGTAGTCGTCCCTCAACAATAGGTCGTTTAATACGATGTTACCCTTGTAATTAACCTTTAAAGACTTAATGGAAAGGTTGGTATTGTAAGACTCGTTGAAAGAGGTGGTTAATTTTTTAGCGTAATAAGACTGTATTTGAGGGATTAAAAAGATTAAAACTAAAAGCAATAGCAAAAGAATGATTGCTGTAAATAATTTTTTTATAAAATTCCAAATCTTTTTAAACACTCTTAACTCTATATTTATCATCAAATATATATCAAATACTAATCCTAAATGCTCTTTAGAAAGTCACAAATTTATTTAGATTTGCTAGACTAATTTGATAATAGGAACTAAATCATGCCAGAATCCAAAAAAACATATGTTTTGGGCATAGAATCTTCTTGCGACGATACATCAGCAGCTGTTTTTTGTAACGATAAAGTCCTTAGCAATATTGTGGCTACACAAGATATTCATAAAAAATATGGAGGTGTCGTCCCAGAGCTTGCCTCTCGTGCACACCAACAACATATAGTTCCAGTAGTGGACCAGGCTTTGAAAGTTGCAGGAATAACTAAAGATATGCTGTCTGCAATTGCTTTTACAAGAGGCCCAGGTTTAATGGGTTCACTATTGGTAGGAAGCTCTTTTGCAAAATCTTTAAGTCTTGGATTGGATATTCCTCTAATAGAGGTGAACCATATGCAAGCGCATTTGCTTGTCCATTTTATTGCAGACACCCATCCAACACCTCCTGAATTTCCGTTTTTAGGAGTTACAATTAGTGGGGGACATACACAGATTGTAAAGGTGAAAAGCTATTTCGACATGGAAGTCCTTGGTGAGACTTTAGACGATGCGATTGGTGAGGCTTTTGATAAATGTGGAAAAATGTTCAATCTTCCCTACCCTGCTGGACCAGAAATCGATAAAATTTCAAAACAAGGAGATCCAAATACATTCAAATTTGCTAAGCCAAAAGTAAAAGGCTTAGACTTTAGTTTTAGTGGTTTAAAGACCTCTGTGCTTTATTTTTTACAAAAACAAGTAAAAGAAGATCCTGCTTTTATAGAAAACAACATTAAAGATCTTTGCGCCTCTTTTCAATATAGAGTAGTAGATATTTTAATATCAAAACTCGAGAAAGCTGTTAAAGAGACTGGAATACGTCAAGTTGCTATTGGAGGAGGAGTTTCTGCTAATTCTGGAATACGTGAAGCTCTAGTCAAAAAACAAACAACAGACAGCTGGACTGTTTTTATCCCAAAATTTGAGTTTTGCACAGATAATGCAGCGATGATAGGAATTGTAGGATACTTAAAGTATCAAAATAATGAATTCGCTGGCTTATCGTCGGCATCCAAACCCAGATATACCATTTAAAAATAAAGTTTATGAAAATACTAGTCCTGTTTTTAATTGTTGCTACATTTCAGTTGAATGCTCAAAACAATTTATTCCAATACAACCGAACTGTTTTTGATGACTTTGGATTATCAGAGGAAGAAATCGCAGATTATAGATCAGAAGGAAGTCTATCTATATTTAATAAAGAAAAACATAACTCTGATTTAGCCAATCAGCTATTCAATTTAAAAGTTGGGGAATCTATTAAGCTTAATAAAGCCAATAAAAAGAAACTCACAGTTCTTAAAAAGGTAAATGTGGAACACTATAGACTTAATTACATTTTCTTTGATGGTAGTGAAATGGAGTATGCAGATATAGAGAAACAAAGAGATCAAATACTTCAAATGGCCAAAACATATAGCTTCCCAACTTTAGCGCAAATGTATTCTATGGACATGAGTAAAAATAGAGGTGGTGATTCTGGATGGTTTAAAAGAAGAAGCGTTCCCCAGGGCTTCCAAGATGCAGCTTTGTCAAGTATGCGTGTAGCTAACGAAACTTTTAAAGTCGATCTAATTTCTGAAAATTGGTATTACCTTATATCAAAAAGTTATTCTCCTATACTCATCGAAGAAATTTTAGTCTTGGAAACACCTCTGTAAATGCAACTCTTTTACGAACCAAATTTTGACTCTTCAGCTACTAGATTTTCTATAAATGCAATGGAAAGCCGACATATTTCTAAAGTTTTAAGAAAAGCAATTGGTGAAGAAATATATGTTACTAATGGTTTAGGAATATGCGCTGAAGGGATATTGATAAGCAATCACCCTAAAGAATGTAAAGTAGAGGTAAAAACCATTATTGAGGAAAAAAAACCTAATTTCCGACTTCATATTGCTATTGCACCGACTAAAGCCAATGACAGGTTTGAATGGTTTTTAGAAAAGGCTACTGAGATTGGAATTGATGAAATAACACCTTTGTTATGTGATCATAGCGAAAGACGAAGAATTAAAGCAGAGCGTTATGAAAAAGTCCTACAAGCAGCTATGAAACAATCTTTAAAATATACGTTGCCAATATTAAACCCCATGGTTTCTTTTAGCGATTTGATAAAAATGGATATGAATATTGAGTCGAAGAAAATGATTGCACATTGTGAAGATGAAAAAAAAGAAAAATTATTTGAAGCAGCAAATAGAGATAACTTGATTTTGATAGGCCCAGAAGGAGATTTTTCTATAGATGAAATAAAAAAGGCATTAAAATATCAGTTTATTCCCATTTCTTTGTCTGAAGCAAGACTAAGAACGGAAACGGCGGGTATAGTAGCCTGCCATACTGTGAATCTAATGAGATCAATATGAAGTCGATAATTTATTTCCTTTTTATATTTTTTTCTATAACTATCTATGCTCAGGATATAGCTTTATTAAAATATGATGGTGGCGGTGATTGGTATAGCAACCCTACATCATTGCCAAATCTTGTTAAGTTCGTAAATTCAAATACAGATACTAACATTACCGAAAACATAAAAGAGGTAAAACCAGAGGATCCAGAATTATTTAACTATCCTTTTGTACATTTAACAGGACATGGAAATATCTTCTTTTCAGATGAAGCCGCTCGAAATTTAAGACTTTATCTATTAAGTGGAGGTTTTCTCCATGCCGATGATAATTATGGGTTATCCCCTTATTTCAGAAAAGCAATAAAAAAAGTATTCCCAAATAAAGAATTTAAAGAATTAGCTTCCGATCATCCTATATTTTCAACTAAATTTATTTTTGAAAATGGATTACCTAAAATTCATGAACACGATGGAAATCCTCCACAGGCATTTGGGATTGAAAATGATAATGGAAGGTTGATGGTTTTATTTACTTATGAAAGTGATTTAGGAAATGGCTGGGAAGATTCATCTGTTCATAACGATCCTGAAGAAGTACGACTTAAGGCATTAAAAATGGGTGCTAATATTATTAAATATGCTTTCCTATATTGAATATGCACGATAAACAGTTAACACACAGCGAAACAAATTTTAATGCGAAGGAAATAGTTTATAGTGAAATCAATATACTACTAGAGAGATTAGACAGTCCAGCTAATCTTGGAAGTATTTTTAGGAATGCTGAGGCATTTGGAGTTAAAAATATTTGGGTACATAAGTCCAACAGAGATTTTTTGGGAAGTAACCGTTTTAAGAGAACCTCAAGATCAACGGAGAATAATTTAAATATTGCATTTTATGAAGATAAAATAAGTGTACTCGATAAATTTGAAGGGACAACCATTGGAATTGAGATTACAGAAAACAGTGAAGATATTACGTCTTATAAAAAAAATGTAAGCAGTAATGTTCTCCTTGTACTAGGAAATGAAAAATTGGGTATTGATAGCGAAACTCTTAATAAACTAGATAATAATTATCATATTAAAATGCTTGGCGCAAACTCAAGCTTGAATGTTGCCCAAACTTTAGGAATAGCTCTTTATGAAATCAGAAGAGAAAAGATTTGAAGAACTTACTAAACCAGAAGTCAGTAGGTTTATAGAAAAAAATATCAATAAATCGATTCCTGATTTGATACTTAAGGGAAGTCCATTTGAGCATATCGATATTAGAGATATTGTAAATCAAATAATTGGTAAGAAAAAAGCAAAAAAAAAGCTTCCTCGTTGGTATAAAAATGAGAAAGTTGTTTACCCCCAAAAGCTTAATCTAGAGCAAACATCTTCAGAAATTACAGCTTTACATAAATCTAAACTGGTCTCAGGTCAAAATCTTTTAGACATGACTGGCGGTTTTGGTATAGATTCATATTACTTTTCAAAAAAAGTCAACACTTTAATTTATACAGAACTAAATCCTGAGTTATGCAGAATAGTTAAACATAATATT
>Ga0136559_1000005_pt1 | contig 109556 bp, 109 predicted proteins | sample AntRauMeHopE1496_FD_104633 | JGI IMG/M metagenome (GOLD analysis project Ga0136559, IMG submission 104633) | Saline lake microbial communities from Rauer Islands, Antarctica - Metagenome Hop E1 #496 | ecosystem: Environmental > Aquatic > Non-marine Saline and Alkaline > Saline | place... | reverse complement strand
GGAGAACTTCTAAGAGTAGAGGGCTTCTTTTTTTCAGGTTGCTAGAACAAGGGGTTAAAAACCAGCCTATATCCTTCAAAAAAGTTGTTGAAGAAAATCACGGGTCTTGAATGGATACCCCATTTTATTTTAATCTAAACTAACACTTTCATACATAGTATCCAATGGACTTTTTATCAACCAATAAAACTCAAGCATATCATCCAGCGTTTAATCGTAAAGCCATTGAATTATGGGTTTACCTTCTTTAAGGGTTTAGATGAATTGATTTTTAAGTAGCTAATCAGTTAAGGCCTTCTATATCAGCTTTAGAAATGATTGTTTTTAAAGCTCTTTCCTTTAAAACATTCAAAAATAGAATTTGATATAAACAATTTAAGAATCAACCTTGATAAGGGTCAAATTTTTAATCTTGTTTGTACGATCAGAAAGTGATTTTGAAATCTGGCTGAAGGAAATTTGAAGTGGATTTCTTAAATAGGAAACATCTAAAACTATGTTTTGACTTTTTTTAAAAAATATGACATTACATTTCCCTCTTTGTTGATGATGACTTCAAAATATTTATTATAAAACCTTACGAACGTTTTTGAATACTCTGTAATTTTTGTTTAACTTATTTTGTTAAATATTAAACAATATATATATTTATATTTTACGTTTGTTTTAAAATAAATACAAAAAAAAATATGATAAATAGAAGTTTACTAGCCTTTTTAATAATAATCCCTTTCTTTTTGACTAGTTGCAGTGATGATGATGGCTACTCAAATCCTAAACCATCTGAACCAACTGAACTAAATTCTAAAATTTATACTCTAGGAACAGTTGGTGATTTTGGAGTTTCTGGTACAGCTAAATTTATCGAAAATAGCGATGCCACTTTATCGATTGAATTAGATTTACAAAATACACCTGCAAGTGGTATTCATCCAGCGCACATTCATTTTAATACTGCTGCTGAAAGCGGTGATATAGCTCTGACACTCGAAGCAGTAAATGGAGATACAGGAAAAAGTACAACTACATTTACAAGCCTTAATGATGGTACTGCCATCACATATCAAGGTCTACTTGATTTTGATGGTTATATAAATGTACATTTAAGTGCGACTGAATTATCTACACTCGTCGCACAAGGCGACATTGGACAAAATGAGCTAACAGGCGAAACAATAAGTTATGACCTAAGCGAAAGAGACGTTGTTGGTATTAATGGTACTGTTGAATTTGCTGAACGTGTTAATGAAACAACCTTGGTAACTATAAACCTCACAGGGACCACTGCTGGCGGTATTCATCCAGCGCATATACATGAAAATGATGTTGCTACTACAGGAAATATAATCGTTGGTTTAAATCCAGTTATTGGAGGTAGTGGTATTAGTAAAACGCAAGTAAAAGAATTAGTTGGCGGTGCTGCGGTAACGTATACAGAGTTATTGACTATCAACGCCTATGTAAATGTTCATTTAAGTGATGCGGATTTAGATACAATCGTTGCTCAAGGAAATATTGGTTCTAACGCAGGTACCAATCCAGGAGGTCCAGAATCAAAGACTTATGATGTAACCAATAGCGGAGCTTCAGCTTATATCTTCAACGGTGAAGGACTTTCAAACTCAAATAATCCAGACTTAACGTTCAAAAGAGGAGGAACGTATACTTTTAACGTGGATATTCCAGGTCATCCTTTCTTCATAAATACAGTACAAGGAACGGGTACAGCAAACACATATAATTCAGGTGTTACAAATAATGGTGCAGTATCTGGAACCATCACATTTACTGTTCCTACGAATGCCCCGAACACCTTATATTACAATTGTCAATTTCATAGCTCTATGAACGGAACAATTACTATTACAGATTAAAGGAGTAGTTGATTAAAATAAAAGTGTTTAAAAAGGGAGATGGCTAAGCTATCTCCCTTTTTATATTAAACATCATAATTATTTTTAGTATTAAATTTAAAGAAGCATAATCAAATTCACCATTTATTCTCTGTTTTGTAAATACTATATTGATTATTTTTCAATAGTTAATAAACAATTTTTTGCATATCCGCCTAGTTTCCAGTCGCTGTAATGCTTGTTATTACTAGCCTATCAAATATTTTGTCTCCAAAATATCGTCTATTGAGTTTGTAGATGAACTCATTGAGGTACAATTGCAGGTATTCATTTATTTTATGGAATTTCTGAAGATCCCTCTTAGCATTCCCGATTGCAATGTGTACCCACTTTAGCGTTTCTTTAGTTGTCCGTTCGCTTGATTTTTCAGTGATATGTATATCAACATAATCTGCGATATTCAGGTATGACGTGCTTTTATCAGAAAAGACGATAGAAGTTTCTCCATCAAAAGCGTTTTTAATAGTGTCATCCGTTCCATCCGCCTTGTGGTTTTCGAGAACTTTTGCTTTAAAATAACGGCACTGGCGATCAATCGTACCCGTTTCTAAATCCTCCAGAATTGTGCTCTCAGCCATTATCACTACGTTTGATTTTGAGTTACTGCCACGCTCTGGCCTTCTGTTTGCCTCTCTCTACTGCTGATGGCTCAACAGTAAAATAGCCCTCATCTGCTTCTGTCATTCCTTCAAGAGTATACCTATCTTCTCTCTGTCCCATTGCATCTCTTATCTTGTGCACCATAGCCCAAACGGGTTCGTAACGTTTAAGACCCAACTGTCGTTGTATTTCTTTACTAGAAAAGCATTTCTTGGTGGCACTCATCAAACAAAAAGTTTTATACCACACCAGAAAACTTAAGTTCGAATTTTCCATTATGGTTCCGCTTTTTAAAGTCTGTCGAGCCTCACAAGATTTACACTGGTAAGCCCATTTATTTTTTAGCCAATAATGTTGTGAACCTCCGCATCTATTACAAATGACTCCTTCTTTGTCTCGTTGCTCTTTAAAATGCACTCTACAACTCATTTCGTCAGTAAACTCTATACCAAATGAAAAAATATCCATACCCTTTTTCTATAATTTAGTCAAATATAGGAAATATTCCATAAAATTGGAATAATTATGGATACGCAAAAATAAATTGAATTATACTACGACGGAGCTCAGCACAGGTTTTTTGATTGATTGAAGTTAAAAATAATAAGCATGGCCTTAATTACGGTAATTATTTTTGTTAAAAAGCAGGCGAAAAAAGCCTATGCCGAATTCGTTTCGGTAAAACGATTTATTGCGACATTATAGGTTTTAAAAATTTAAATATTCGTAAAATATCTTGTGCATCATTTCATTCACTACATTTATTCAAAATTTAAAAACAAAATTTAAACTATAATACCATGGCCAAATCTCAAGATTCAAAGAAAAACGTAAAAAAAGAGGCAGCATTATCTCCTAAAGAAAAAAAGGCTGCAAAATTGGCTAAAAAAGCAAAACGTACCTAAGGGTTTAAGTGCTTATAATAAAGCGTTTTTTAGTGAATCGAAAAACAACATCATTTCATTACCAAAGGTTGAGTCAATTTTTATTTTAACGATACTAAAGATAAATGCGTTGGCTTTATTATTGTAAAAGAATAGTCTTGAATATATAGGTCGTGCTGTCTGAAAAACGTTGGGATCGTATCAGCTCCTTCATAGTGTCTTCAGTAAACGTGTCAATTAGATAAGTTCAGGGAACCAATTTGCAACGTATTTACTTGTATTCCAAATTGATAAATCAAGTGTATTCTCGAACCTTACCGACAACTCCTACATAGAATTTCTTTAGCTCTTTTAAATCCTTTTCATAATCACCTGTCGTGTAAAAGGGTTTCGAAATCTTGACCGTCTTTGTAGAGTAATCAAAGGCTACAGCAGTAATTGGGACTTTTGCATCTTGAGCGATGTAGTAAAATCCACTCTTCCATTTTTCTACTTTTTTTCTCGTTCCTTCTGGAGCTATAGAGAGATGAAATTCTTCTTTAGAATTGAACATACTTACAATCTGTTCGACTTTATTTTGCTTAGAGGACCGTTCAATAGGTACTCCACCCATCCACTTGAAATACCAACCCAATGGAGAATCAAAAAGTTCCTTTTTGCCCACAAAACTAATGGGCACTTTTAAAATATTCCTTGTGAATACACCAACAAAGAAATCATGCCAGCTCGTATGAGGTAAGACTATAACAACAGTCTTTGGGGTGTCTTTATAAAATTGACCCTTAATTGACCAACCTAGAAGAGTTTGAAATATAAATTTAGCTAATAGCATTGTAAAATAGTATAGTTATTATGGTGATTAATTTTCTACAATCTTGTATATCTCAAACATTGCATGTGGTGTTATTTTTGTAAAAATACACCTCAAATCGATTATTATTATAATTCATAGAATAAATTCTTTACTTACTATTTCTTATTCGAGTCCTCATTACAATCAACTTAAACTTCAGGGCGATATTCAATAAATTGAAAACTAAATTATCAATCAAAAAAAAACTAAAAATTCAGTTTATAAATCCATAAGCCCAGATGGATGCTATCCAAAAATAATAGAGAAAAGAGATGTTTTTAGCTTAGTTTTTTGATTCAACTCATTTCATTCCAAGGTGTCTCAGGCATTTCTAAGAAGCTTCATACAAACAAAAAGGATAGATAAAAAAACAAATAGGCATGGGTTTTCACCTTGTAAGTGAAGTGACTTATTTTACGAAAGGTTTAGTCCCAATGTCACAGTCTATAAGTTTTCTAGCTCTTTCTTTTTATTAAATCCTATGCGCCCTACGACAACTGAAATTAATAGCATGATTGGCATAGCTAACTTCCAGTGAGGACAGGAAAAATAGGCACAGACCATAAGCCCAAAAGCTAATCCGCTTACCCAAAAAAGTATAACGTGAAGTTTAAGCATAATATATATATTAAAGTAAAAAAGCATTTTCTAAAAACAAAACAAAATATCAATATTTTTATAGTCTTTGGCTAAAAGAAATGATTTATAAATAATGATTTAAAGCATAATTTATGACTAAAACTATTAAAAAAAATATTTATGCCTAAAAATACAGAATAAATTAACTCTTTTCCACTTCAGTTCTTCTTGAAATCTTCACTATTTAAATCGTGATCAATTGCTGAAAAAAGTTGACCATTAGGACCATCATTTTCGATTAAAACTGGAGCAAGTGCTCCATGTAAAACTTCTTCTACAGCATAATCCGCACTTGCCCCCCTAAATTAGTTCGCAACCAAATAGGATCGAGCCTATTTATTCTCACACCTTTATTTCCAAGCTTTACAGCAATATCATTAGTAAGTTTATTAACAGCCTACTTTGAAGCCCCATAAGGGTTGAGTTCCGGCTGGCCTTCTATTACACATCATTCTGAATACGTATTTTTATACTTCCAACCTTTAATTGTTTTAATTTATTTTCCATTCAATTCTTAATTTGGTATTGGGCATTGCTTTTTCGAATTACTAACTGTTTACACTGTTTTTATGATATTTTGCACAGCTATTTTAAAAGTAATATCTTGTTCAGGAATTAATAAAAGTAAACCCTTGCACTTAAAGTCTTACCTTTTTCTGTTAGTTATATTATGCTGTGTTAATCAGGCCGATGCACAGTTGAATGCACAAGTCACAGGTGATGCGATCGACCAAGGTAATAATTGCTACACCATCACTCAAGACCAAGAGTTTCAAGTTGGCGGGGTATGGTATGACAACCCTATTGATTTTGATACAGATTTTACTATTTTCTATCAAAATAACTTTGGGTCTAAAGATCTCGATGGAGCAGATGGTATGGCCTTAGTATTTAAGGATAATCCTACTCCCATTTTGGGGAATCCAGGAGGAGGTTTGGGCTACTCAGGCATAACTCCTTCCTTGACTATTGAATTTGATACTTTTCAGAATACCGACTTTGGCGATCCTGTTGGGGATCATATCTCTATAATGCGCAACGGAAATCCTGATCATAATTCAGGTGCTAATTTAGCAGGACCTGTTCTGGCCAATGGGACAAATCAAAATATAGAAGATGGTATTGCACATGAAGTAAGAATCGAGTGGGATGCCTTTACCAACACCTTAAGTGTATTTTTTGATTGTCTGTTGCGCCTTACTTTCACTGCTGATGTGAAAAACACTATTTTCTCAGGTGATGATACAGTTTTTTTCGGTTTTGTGGGCTCTACAGGAGGTAATACTAATATCCATGAGGTATGTTTTAATCGGGTCTCTTTTGTGGATAATCTACAACTGGATGATGTGGTTATTTGTGAAAATGGAGCTGTCCAAGTAGATGCTAGTATTCCTAGCGGATTTACCTACAGTTGGACTCCTACTAATGGGGTAAGTGATCCAAATAGTCCAAATCCAGTCTTGTCGCCTGCCGAAACTACAATCTATACAGTGACTATTAGCGATGTTTGTGGAGAAACGACCACAGAAGAATTAACGGTTACAGTAAAACCACTCATCACTACGGAACCTGTTTTTAATCCTGTTCCGCCCATCTGCCAGGGGGACTCCTTAAATCCGTTACCCACAACATCAATGGATGGGATTACTGGAACATGGTCACCTGAATTGAATAATTCTATAACTACGACTTATACATTTATGCCTTTAACTTCGGAATGTGCGCCTGAAACCACTCTGGTTATTGAGGTTATTCCTTCTGAGATTCCTATCTTCACTCCTGTTGATCCCGTTTGTCCTGGTGAGTTTTTAGCAGATTTACCTATAACTTCAAACAATGGTATTACGGGGACTTGGACACCCGGTATAAATAATATGGTAACGACAGTCTACACCTTCACACCAGACTTAGGACAAGGTTGTGCGACGCTTACAACGCTTGAAATTCTTATAACCGATCCCGATATTCCCACATTTAATCCCATTGATCCTATTTGTGTAGGAGAAACCCTCGAAGAATTGCCCACCACTTCCAATGAAGGGATTACGGGATCCTGGTCACCGGCATTAAATAATAGGGTCACCACCTTCTATTCATTTGAGCCAGATCCAGGTCAGTGTGCTTCAGATAACGTAAGCCTAGAAATTCAAGTCATTCCTATAAGCCAACTTTTTATAGATATCGATCTTAGTTCAGAAGCGTTTAGTCAAAACCAAGTTGCAGTTATTGATGTTTCAGGAGGGACAGGCGCTTATGAGTTTCAGTTGAATAATGGCGATTGGATAGAAGAGAATACCTTTAGTAACCTACAAGGTTGCGAAGAATATGAAATAAGAGCTCGTGAAACTTCAGGCTGCAGTAATATAGCAGTTGTTAACTTCCGGGTTTTAGATTATCCAAAGTTTTTCACACCTAATGGGGATTCTAGAAATGACAGTTGGAATATTGAGTGCTTAAAAGATCAAGTAGGTGCAAGGATTAGTATTTATGATCGCTATGGGAAATTGCTAGCTTCTATAAACCCAAGTCGTTTGGGCTGGGATGGCACCTACAACGGTGCTTTTATGCCAACAAATGACTATTGGTTTAGAGTGGAATACCTCAACAAAGAAGGCCAGCCAAAAGTCTTTACTTCAAATTTTACCCTAAAGCGCTAATCGGACCTAAGCCGTATTCCTTTTTGAGACTTAAGTTTGATTTTCATCGCGTTTAGTTACAAACAGAAGTACAAAAAAGATAAATTTTAAGTAGTTTCACCTTTAAATTAGCACTCTTATGAAAAAGGTAATCATCGCTTCAAAAAATCCCGTCAAAATCCAATCTGTTAAAAATGGATTTGAAAAAATGTTCCCTGATCAAGAATTTGAATTTACAGGAATATCAACGCCTTCCGGTGTTGCTGATCAACCTTTTAGCAATAGCGAAACTTTTCTCGGAGCCAAAAACAGAGCACATACTATTTTTACCAAATTTGAAGACGCCGATTTTCATGTTGGAATTGAGGGTGGAATAGAACATTTTGAAAATGAAATGGAGGCTTTTGCATGGGTTTTTATCATTTCTAAGGACAAGTGTGGAAAAGCGAGGACAGGAACTTTTTTTCTTCCCAATGAAGTAGTTAACCTCATAAAAGAGGGGAAAGAACTCGGGGATGCCGATGATATCGTTTTTAACCGTCGTAACTCCAAACAAGAGAGTGGGGCTGTAGGAATTTTGACAGGAGATGTTATCGACAGAACCAAGTATTATACTGAAGCGGTAATTTTAGCCCTAATTCCATTTAAAAACGTGGATTTGTATTAGAGATTTTTGTCTTTTTATAACTTACTTTCCTATGTTCAGTGTACCATTAGACTCTCCTTACTACAGTCATCGAGACCAATAACGAGAGGTAAACAATTTGGTAATTGGGTAAGGTTTGCTTCTGTTTATTAGAAAAACTCCTTATATCTCTATGGTTTTACAGCATAAAACAATATTTTCGAGGTGATTTTAAAATTCTATCTAGAAAAAAATGATCACAAAACTTATCGTCCTATCCGTTTATGTCGCTATTCTATTTTTAATCGGAATACTCGCTTCACGGAGAGTTAATAGTATGAGTGATTACTATCTAGGAGGTAAAAAAATGGGTTTTTGGGCGGTTGCTTTTTCGGCTAGAGCAACTGGGGAATCTGGATGGCTATTAATAGGTCTTACGGGAATGGGAGCCATTGCTGGATATTCTGGTTATTGGGTGGTTGTTGGTGAAGTCCTCGGTGTTTTTCTGTCTTGGCAGTTTATGGCCAAAAAATTCAAAAGGCGGACAGACGACTACAATTCTATTACCATTCCTGACTATCTCCAAAGTCATTTCAAATCCTCCACCAATACCCTCCGAATTTTATCGGCCTCTGTTCTAGTCGTTTTCGTCATCATTTATGTTGCCTCCCAAATGGATGTTACAGGAATTGCATTCGAATCCATGCTCAATATTGACTATCGAATTGGCGCCTTAGTCGGTTTTGGCATTGTTCTCCTCTACATTTTCATTGGTGGCTTTGTGGCTGCAGTTTGGTCAGATATGTTTCAGGGTATTTTAATGTTTTTTGGCTTGGTTTTAATCCCCATTGTGGTTTGGTTTTCCATGGATCATGGTGCTGGAGTTGCTGAAGGCTTAAATGCTATTGACCCCACTCTTACCCAAATAATGGGCAGAAGTGAAGACGGATGGATGAATTTCTTTACAATTCTTGGTTTCTCTATGATTGGTTTGGGCTTCTTAGGATCACCCCAAGTTTATGTTCGCTTTATGTCTATTGAAAGTGAGAAAGAGATAGATAAAGGGAAGTGGGTAGCCTTGCTTTTTACGCTCTTAACCGATGCCGCAGCAGTAACGATAGGTATTCTTGCCCGAATTTATTTTACAAAGGAAGGGCAAGATCCTGAAGCCATATTGGGAACTGGTGGTGAAGATGTTTTGAGCATGATCACCCATGAGTTTTTACCCACTATTCTAGTAGCGATCTTTATTGCTATTGTGCTTTCAGCCATTATGTCGACTATCGACTCTCTTCTCATTCTGGCCTCTAGTGCCGTGACTCGTGATTTCTATCAGAAAATATTCAGACCAGATTTAAAAGATAAAGACTTAACGAAACTTTCCAGACTCGTTACTGTTGCCATGGCCATGGTTGCCCTTGGCATCGCTATTTTATTATATAACCTGTATCCGGACAGACAGGTTTTCTGGATTATGATTTTTGGATGGTCTGGAATTGCTGCTACGTTCTGCCCTGTCATTATTCTATCTCTTTTCTGGAAAGGCTATTCAGAACAAGGTGCGATTGTTTCTATGATTACCGGGTTTGTCTCAGTGATTCTATTCAAATTTGTATTTGCCAATTTGGAAGGAATAGGACCCTATTTTCAAGAATTAGATGTTCTGGCACCCTCTTTTGCGTTGGCAATGATAACAGGATATATCGCTTCAAAAATATATCCTCCAAAGCCTAGTCATGTCACATAAAAAACTCCACATGAAAGACTTTCAAGTGATGAAAATTAAAACCCGAAGATTCTATTGTGGACTTTATAATGTGATATAAACATATAATCACAGTGGTTTACCTAAAATATTTACAGCTAAACGTGTATTATTGTTTAATATAATGAGTTGCGACGGATATTGACCCTACTGAGAAATGAAATTCAAAAGCTTTATTCTTACTATTCTGTTTTTTTGTTTTATTTCTAATGCGCAAAAGTTTGAACCAGAAGATGGTAAATGCCTGGTTTTTATTGGACAAGATTTAGAGGCAACCGGCGGTTTAAATGATTATAACGAAGGATATACAGATTTCTTTGATACTCCAGCAGGAGTAAGCCTATATACAAACTTATCCCCTGGAAATGAATCCTATGGACACTACAATAAAGGACTAGATGGTATTACAACCAAAGCCAATTGGGGTGCTGGGGATTCTTGGGCTAATCTCTATTTACAAGATTCTACTTATCAAAATAGTGCTATTGCCATTGGATTGTCTTTTGTAAATAATGAAAGAAACGTTTCTAAAGGAAAGCATGATTCCTTAATTAAAGATCTTGCTGGTTGGATTAAACTTTCAAAACGACCTGTATTTTTGAGAATTGGATATGAGTTTGATGGTTGGGATTGGAATCATTATAGAAAGAAGCATTATTTGAATGCTTGGAAAAGAATTCACTCAATTTTCAAAAATTTGCAAGTAGATAATGTCGCCTTTGTATGGCAATCTAAAGGAACAGGGTCTGACCAAAAGACTCTAGAAGAATGGTACCCTGGTGATGATCTTGTAGATTGGTGCGCATATTCTTACTTTGGACAACCAGACCAAGAAATGCTCATTTTTGCAAGAAAACATAATAAACCTGTATTTATTTCAGAAGCAACACCTGTAAGACAAATAGATAATTTGTACTTTAATAGTGATTTGAAAAATAAAAAATTAGAAAAGAAAATATGGAAGGAATGGTTTGAACCTTTTTTCAAGATCATAAATGAGAACTCAGACGTAATCAAAGCCTTTAGTTACATAAATTCAGATTGGTCTTCCCAACCTATGTGGGTTACAAACCCAACATTCAATAAAGTGGACTCTAGAATACAAGTAAGTACATATGTTTCACGGAAATGGAAAGAAGAAATGGAAAAATCACAATACCTGAAAGCATCTGATGTATTATGGGATAAAACAGATAAAAACTAAGCCTTTCCCTGGTTTTTTCTAAAAATAATCGACACTTTTATTTAGAGTTGGGCGAGTGGTGACTTTTGAAATAAAATAATTCCGCGGGTTCTAGCCCGCAACTAAATAGTAATGCTAATCAGCAAGTTTATGGATGCTTAGCAAGAATTAAAATTCCATGCCATCTCCTCCTATGGTATTGAAGGCTTTTGAATCATCCCTTTTGAAGTTCATAACAGTCATAAATAGCAGTCTTAGGCCTTAAGGAAAATGGAGCGCAAAATGACAATAAAAGTGGTTATATAAAATTAACTCGGATAATTTTATCCGAGTTTAAAAATAATAGTATATTTACATTCTATAAATACAAAGAATGTTTTCTAAAAGTTGTGAATACGGAATAAAAGCTACACTCTTCATTGCGCAAAAATCGCAATGGGGAGAACGCGTTAGTTTAAAAGAAATCGCCACAGCGATAGATTCTCCTATTGCATTTACAGCGAAGATTTTACAAGTGCTTGCCAAGGCAAATATTATCATCTCTACCAAAGGTCTCCGTGGCGGTTATCAAATAGAGAAAGAACGTTTACCTAAGATTAATCTTAGACAAATAGTGGAAGCTATAGATGGGAATAGCCTGTTTCAAGGTTGTGCTTTAGGTCTCAACAAGTGTAATGCTAAAGAACCTTGCCCTTTGCACGATCAATTCGTAGCTATAAGAGATGAACTTAGTGTGGCACTTTCATCCTCCAATTTACTGGACGTGGCGATGGATCTTAATCTAGGCATATCAGTACTCAAAAGACAACGGTAAATCGAAAATAGCATGAAACGGAAAAATTACGATACGGTGACTGAAGCTATGGCTGACTTAAAAAAACTTGGCTATACCATTGATTTTTCAATATTAACTGAAAAGGAATGCCTTATTTGTCACTCAACAGCAACCGAATTGTCACCAGAGGATTTTGAAATTGACCAATTCTACAGATTTGAAGGGGAGAGCGATCCAGGTGATCAAATGATTGTTTATGCCATTTCCTCAAATAAAAATAATGTCAAAGGAGTTGTAGTAAACGCTTATGGAATTTATGCTGATAATGAGTCTTCGGCAATAGTAAAAAAGTTAAATACGAATCCAATTCAATAAATTATGGATATATTTAATAACATAATTCACTATTTCAAAAACAAAAGCGACACAGATGAAGGGTCTTCACCAACAGGCACTTGTCCTGTTTGTTGGGGATATCAGGAGTATGATAAAAAAATTAAAGAAGTAATTGAAGACAAGCAAATAGATATTAATAATCATAAAGACAGTTATATGATTATTCAAGAATTTATGAAACACCATATCGACGGAGTGAAATTGAAAGAAGGTAAAGTCACAAAATGTCCAAGCTGTTCGACAGATAATCTTAGGTAGATAACCTAAACTATCGAAGCTTCAAAAAAAATTAAAGTAAAATCAGATAAAAAGGTCTTTATATCCAAATTATGAAAAATAATTTATTACTTATTCTTCAAACCTCAGAGGTTACATCAGAAAATTGGCTTTCGAGTCCAGGCGTTATTGGAACCATCGTCCTAATATTCATCGTCCTTTTTTTAGGAATATTTATTTTTATAAAGCGCCTCAATAGATATGTGGATGTTTTAGAAGATAATAAAAAGGACTTATCAGAAGAAGACTTTGAAAGACGACTCATTAACCTCGATAAGGCGGAAGTTGATCATATTCTAAAAGCGCGTCAGAAGGGTTTTAAAGATGAAGAAAAACCAGCAGATACTGTTGAAGCCCCTTCAAAATATAGCGGATTTATTAAAAAAATTATAGATCCTAAAAATCCATTATTTGACGAGAAAGCACGATCCACAACCCAAATAAAAATTTCAAAAGAACTTAAACAAATCATTGTCTGGTACTTGGGTGCAGGGATATTCTGGTTAGTTTTTGGAACCTTAGTGGGGCAATATTTAGGGATGAAGTTTATCTGGCCAGACCTGGACAAGATCAGTTGGTTGTCGTTTGGTAGGCTACGTCCCGTGCATACAAACACTGTATTTTGGGGCTGGGCATCCTTGGCTATGGTAGGATTGGGGCATTACGTTGTGTCAAGAACATCCAATCGAGAAATCTTTAATTATAAATGGTCTAAAATTGCTTTCTGGTTAATCAATTCTTGCGTCTTTATAGGTAATATTTTTTTAATGGCAGGCATCAATAATGGTGGTGGAGAATACAGAGAATACATTTGGCCAATTATGGCGCTATTTGCTATTGGGCTTATCATTATCTTTTTCAATTTTTATAAAACCGTTGCAACACGAAAAATTTCAGAGATATACATATCCAACTGGTTTATTCTTGCATCGCTTATTTGGACGATTGTACTTGCCATTATTGGTTACTTCCCCAGCTACCAAGATGGTTTGGGAGAAACCGTCATCCAAGGCTATTATATGCACCAAGGTGTTGGGATGTGGTTTATGACCTTCACGTTGGGACTGGTTTATTATTTTCTACCATCAGCTCTAAACAAACCTATTTATTCCTATTCGCTGGGAGTGCTAGCATTCTGGACGCAAATGTTGTTTTATACTCTCATAGGAACACACCATTTTGTATTTAGTCCCCTGCCATGGTGGTTACAAACGGTTGCTATCGTATTCAGTGCGGGAATGTTTATCCCCGTATTTGCAGGTACCACTAACTTTCTTATGACCATGCGTGGCAGTTGGAATCATATATCGAAAAGCTATGTGCTTCCCTTCTTCTTGGTAGGTGTTGTATTCTACTTTGTCGGTTCGGTACAAGGAAGTTTCCAGGCGTTCCGATTTACGAACTACCTATGGCATTTTACAGATTTTAATGTAGCGCACTCGCATATGACGATGTACGGTATCATTACCTTTTTAATGTGGGCGTGTATTTACGCACTGCTTCCAAAAATAACAGGTAAAGAACCACCTCAAAATCTTGTAGGAGCTCATTTTTGGTTAGCATTTATTGGACTCATCGCTTATATGGTTTCCCTAATGGTTGGAGGAACATTGAAAGGATTAAGCTGGATTGAAGGCAATCCCTTTATAGAATCTGTTATACTAATGGAGAATTATTGGGTATGGCGTGCCGTAGGTGGTACTCTTATGTTTATATCGCATATCATTTTCGCCTATAATTTCTACCTGATGGTAAGAAAGAAAAAAAAGGTTAAGCATTCCTTCCTACCGGACAGGCAGGCGCAAAAAGAAACCTTAAATACACAATCAAATTAATTGTTAGCAAATGTTGAACTTACATAAAGACCATAAAAATCTCGTACTTATCGCTTTTAGTGTTTTTGTGGCACTTAGCATAGGGGTTGCAATTATACCTGCATACCAGATGCAAGAGTATGAGCCTATTCCAGGACAAAAGGACTTAACTAATTCTGAAAGAAAAGGTCTCGGGATTTATGTTTCTGAAAATTGTGTGGCCTGTCATACACAACAAGTGAGAAATATAGAAATGGATGCCGTTTGGGGCGATAGGCCCTCATTACCTTCAGATTATTTCTACAGCAAACAACGAATGGGTATTTGGAGGCAATCCCCATCGCTATTGGGAAGTGAACGGACAGGACCTGATCTTACAGACATTGGAAACAGGCAACCGAGTGACCAATGGCATTTATTACATCTTTATAATCCAAGGTTAGTTGTAGAGGCTTCTATAATGCCAAGATATTCTTGGTTGTTTAGAAAAACAGATACCACAGCTATACAAGATGGCGATATTACCCTACCACGTGGCATTACACAAATGGAAGGGAGTGAAGTTATGGTTGCAAAAGAAGATGCTTTACATCTTGTAGCTTATTTAAAAAGTTTAAAGCAATTTTCTTTTGAAGATGCATCACCTACAGAATTTATACCAGCCTTACCTAAAAAAGAGGGTAGCAATGCAACTTCAACAAAATCAGAGAAATCTATGGGTGCCAATTTATACCAAAATAACTGTGCTGCCTGTCATCAAGGAAACGGACGTGGTGTTAAAGGTGCTTTTCCACCCCTTAATGGAAGCCTTATCGTTAACGATAAAAATCCAGAAATGCTCATCAAGATTATCTTAATGGGCTATGATGCGCGACAAGAATATGGAATGATGCCAGCGCTCGCAGACAATTTAACCGATGAAGAAATTAAGGCAATAGTAGATTACGAAAGATCCAGCTGGGGGAATAGCGCTCCAAAAGTACCAAAAGAAATTATTACCAGATTGAGAGATTCAATTTCAAATTTACCATAAGGATGGAGATAGATTTTTTAGATAACTTACAGAGTAGCTTTCTGGCCAAAGGCAGAAAACTTGCATTTAGCAAAAAATCAATTGCGAATATGCAGGCCTGCAACAATATCCTTAAAGAATCATGGTCGGAATATATAGGAGATACAACACGACTTGAAGCATTTTCTCTGCCTTTAGTGATAGAGTTTAAAACCATTGTTCACTCAAATAATTATAGAAAAAATGAAATATAAACTGTTTACAATTCTAGCTCTACTCATAAGTGCAGTAGGCCTCGCCTGTCCTGTTTGCGAATCTAAACAGCCTAAAGGGTTTGAGAACATTACTCACGGCGAAGGACCCGAGGGAGATATTGATTATATTATAATGTTGACTGCGGTAGTAATTGTGGGATACACGCTTATAATGAGTATAAAGTATCTCGTAAAACCAAAGGAAAAGAATGAAAACCACATCAAAAATTTGGTTCTAAACGAAGAAAATCTTTCAGACTAATGGAGAATAAAAGAAAAGTAACCGTGTTTCTGGATGACGAAAAAGTACCTTTTGGCGTGTTTGAGCCACCAGCGCAATTGGTGCTAGATACTACCAAGATTGCCGATGGTAAACACGAATTAAAAATAAAGGCTGTTTCTTCCAACGGTATTGAAGGCGTGCGTATCATCCCTTTTGAAGTACGGAATGGACCAGAAATTGCGGTGGTTGGCCTTAAGGAAAATGAAATCATAGAATCGAATACAGTAATAACCGTAAATGCCTATGGAAGCGAAACTTCAGAATCCTTTATCATTCGTGGTTCGGAAACCCCAAAGGCAGTTCCCTCTTGGGTTTGGGCGTGTATTATAGCCTTCGTGGGCTTTGCTATCTTTTATTTTATAACCCATTGGACGATGGATACTTATAAATCATTTTTTTAGATGAACGACATTACAAACAGAAAGGATATAGAATTAATGGTAGATACTTTCTATGGTTCAGTTCGGGAAGATGATCTTTTGGGTCCTATATTTAATAGGGTGATAAGAAATAATTGGCCCAAACATCTGGATACTATGTACCGCTTTTGGCAAACAGTGCTTTTACACGAATTTGCTTATAAAGGATCGCCCTTTGTCCCACATAGAAAATTACCAGTTGAAGCCCATCATTTTGAGCGCTGGATATATCATTTCAATTCTTCCATGGATGAGAATTTTGCTGGCAAAATAGCTGAAGAAGCAAAACTGAGAGCTCAGAAAATGGCTGAAATGTTTATGTACAAATTGAATACTAACAGTAACAAAAAAAGAAATACATGAAAACCGCATCACTTACAGAGAATCTTGTTTACAACGAAAAAAAACCTAGTATATCTATTTTGATAGAGACAGAAACCTCTAAAGAAATCCGGATTATTTTCAAAAAGGGCCAATTGATGAAAGAACACAAAACACCGTTCCCAATTGTTGTTGAGGTTTTTAAAGGCGCCATAGATTTTGGTGTTAATGGCACTAAACATCACCTCAAAGCTGGAAATCTTATCGCGTTGGAAGGTGGAGTTCCACATGATTTAATTGCCACAGAGGAAAGTACAGTTAGGTTATCTCTTTCTAAAAAAGATAAGCTTGAACGTGTCCAAAATGTTGAAACGTCTTAAATAGAGTATAATATGTCTTTTAGTCAAAGAGTAGGGGTTACCATACCAATCTTGTGGCTTGGCTTTGTGCTTTCTATTTCATTTATGGAAGCTTGGCTTAAGTTTCAAGCAGAAGGTGTTACACAGGTTATTGGGCTGAGTATTGGAAGGCTGGTCTTTGGTGTATTGAATAAAGTAGAGCTATTTTTTATGATAGCTCTTCTTTTTTCAACCTTAAAAGCTTACGGATTTAAAATAAATAAAACCTTAAAAACTATATTGATTTCGTTGTTGGTTATTTTGCTAGCACAGACCTTTTATTTACTGCCTATGCTAGATCAACGAGCAGTAATGATAATTGATGGCACAATACCTGATTCAACATATTTGCATTTTTATTATGTTTTTTTAGAACTGCTTAAAGTTATATTATTAGCCGTTTTTTCACATCAAATGTTATCCAAATACAAAGGGTGATACTAAATAAATTGGGCTGAAAGAAAATAAATAGTGAAGGATCTAGGATACGAAATCCAATCCATCAGTTTACCTACAAAACTTTAAAACAACTCCTATAAAGTTTAAGTCTATAATGTTTCCATTTCGAGTAATTATTAAAAAATAGGAGAGGGAACCAACCAATTGAGTAAAATAATAAGTAAAACACCTAAGAAAGCTAGGAGTAGGTAAAACTTAAGGTCTTTTATTTTATCCATTTTTAAAATGTTAAGTTCGTGAAGTTAAACTTGATTGATGCCTTAGGCTTTTCATCCAAGATATTGAAACGTCTTAAGTTAACTTTACCCAAATCTGGAGTTATTTTTACCTGTTTAATTTTACGTAGAATCTTCAATGCAACTATCTCAGGTCCCCAAACTTCTCATCAGAGAATTGAACTTTTCCACTCTGTTTTACAAATTAGCTAGAAGATGACATTGCGTATCGCTGAATTTATATAAGAAGAGCATCCATTGAGTTTTGAAGTTTGTTATAACTATCAAAAAGGCATAAGCTTGAAATATGTTTTTTTATTAACTTTAAAATAAAACGATGCCAGAACTACCAGAAGTACAGGGTTATAAAACCTATATAGACAGCACCTCATTGCATCAACGCATTACCGAAGTAGATTGTCGGGATACCAAATTACTCAAAAAGCCCAAGGCAGATTTCGACGCTTATCTTTATAATCAAGAACTTACGGAGACCCAGCGCATTGGAAAATATTTGTTTCTTAAAACCACAGGAAAAAAAATACTGGTTATGCATTTTGGGATGACTGGCCGCCCACACTATTATAAAAATGAAGAAGATCGACCAAAATTTGGTCATTTGGAGCTAAGTTTCGAAAATGGATTTCATTTTGCCTTTGAGAATAAGCGAAAGTTTGGGTGGTGGGACCTTATAGATTCTATTTCCGATTTTAAAGCATCGCATAAACTTAGCGACGACGCTAGAGATTTAACGCTTGAAGATTTTAAGCAGTCGTTTAATGGTCGTAAAACAGACATTAAGAAAATTATCATGGATCAAAGTGTTGCTGCGGGAGTAGGGAATTGGATGGCAGATGAAATTTTATACCAGTCGAAAATCCATCCTACCAAAAAAGTGATAGAAATGACAGATACGGATATAAAAAGCGTCTTTGATGCTATGAAAAAAGTCATTGAGGTTGCCATTGAAAATCACGCCCATTATAAGGATTTCCCTAAAACCTTTTTGATGCACTTTAGAAAAGAAGGAGCGACCTGTTACCATACGGGTGCCCAAATAGAGAAGATAAAAGTTGGTGGCAGAACGACTTATTTTTCGCCTCAGTGGCAGGAATTATAGATACTAGAACATATATTCAACTCAATATTAGCCCAAAAGGATTCAATCTAAGACTTTTCAGATGTAATGAAACATAATTACTATCTAGGCTGTTTTAGGGAATGTCGGCTAAGGCAGATTCTTTACACTAATTAAAGATTAGACTTTACACTAAATTAGTTTCTAACCTTATTGATTTATTTTTTTATCAACTTGTTCACAAAGTTCATCTCAATGTCTTTTTTATCTATCCAATCAGTTAAAGTTGGTTGAACAATATAGTCTGGAATTGTTCCTCTTCCTTTATTTTTTTTCAAATCTACAGCATTGGTATATTTTTGCAAGGGTATAGTGATTGTCATATTCTTTGCAAATGAATTTGTCGGCATCATTCCGCTTGTGTTACCTTGGAATCCACCACCACTTTCCTGGCCAATAATTTTGGTTTTTTGATTATCCGAAATTATGGCTACAAAGTCGCTACAGGATGACATACAAAGTCCGTTCGTAATTATGTAGGTCTTACCTTTGTAATTATTTTTTGCTGGCTTTTGGACTTTATAATAATCAAACTCCTTGGTTAGCCACCAGCGAGCTCCAATCCAATGGTATGTGGAGTCCACCTTTACTGGCTTTTTATAAAAAATACGATAGGTCCCCTTAATTTGACCAGCAATTTCTTTTGTGACTTCAATTTTGTCCCAATACCTGAAGGATTTATCAAAAAAATGAGAAGCTAAAAATGCTGCATTTCCATCTGTTCCACCAGTATTATATCGCAAATCAATAATTAAATTTTCAATTTTCTCCTCGTTCAATGTTTTAAAAACAGACTTAATATACCTTTTAAAATTTTGACCATTATTTCCAATATCCGTTTTAGCAAATGATTTTATGGTAAGAACTCCTTTACTATCATTTATCTTAAAGTCCAATGGTTCAGAATTTACAGATTGTAAAGAGTCTATAGGTTCAAATTCAGCTGAGGTGATTCCATTCAAATTAAAAGTTTCAACTTTATTATTGAATCTTGTTGCTATTTTAAAATTTTCACTTAAATCAATCATAGACCGATACCAAAAAGCAAACCTATGGTTGAGTAATAGTGTTTTTAGCGTTGTGTTATATCCATCAGAGGGGATCGACTTAATCAACATTTCAAGTATGTCTTTTATGGGTTTACCATTTATGGAAAGCAGTTCGCTTTCAAGCCTAATACTTTTATTTATCGAATGATTTTTTGTAATAAAAACTTGATTGTTTTCAGTTATATAAACCTCAAATGGGAATAGCTTATAAATCTTATCAATATATTCTTCAAATTGATCGGATAAAGTTATGGACGTATGCAAACAACCGATTTGTGCGAATAGTGGTTTTATTGTTCTGTAATAGTCAATTGTATTTAAAGAATCTGTGAAACTGCTTAGGGTTGTCTTTATTATAGAGTCAAACTTTTTTTTAGGAGTATATCTATAAAATCCAGGATGGGTTTCACTTAATCCATCCATTAGCTCAGTGGTCCATGTTCTTAAACTATCTGCTGAGAATTTTTCTTCAGGATAAAATGCTTGATCCTCTTGTGCTAAAAGGGTGGTCGTAAATAAAGACATCACGAGAAGTCCAAGTACTATTTTTAGAGTCATCTATTTTGGTTTATGTATAGACTCAAATTTTTTCGAATTGTTGCATTCATTAGTTGAATTCTGATATTGAGTGATTATGTATGCTGAATTAGCAAGTGGTATTTATTCGATTTTGAACTTTTCACTCTTACAATCAATAATTAAAATTTGATTTAAAAATAGTTTATTTCCAACCATTCCCTGCATCCCTGAAAAGCGAATCAATATGTTTTGAACTGTAGAGGTGCCTTCTACATAAGTGACTTCCGAAAGGTTTAAATTAGTTAAGCCTATTTCAATTGTTTTTTTTGCAGGTGCGGAAATTACAGTCAATGTATTCCCCATAGAATTTGCTTTTTCACTTTTTGTTTTTCCACCTTTTACTCTGTATTTTTCCCATTCTCTTTGGTTTGTAATCAGTTCGTATCCGCTTGTTCCGGAGTCGTATAAAAGTTTTAGGTTTTTATTACCAATTTTTGCTGGAAATAATAGTCTCCTTTTTTCAAATTCAAAGGCTGTAAACCCGTTCTTATTTTCATTGATATTGAATAGGCAATAGTCTTCTTTAAAATTCAAAGTTATTTGTCGCTTTTCAAGCAAATCTGTTCCAATTGTTCCAATAATATTTGTGGCTTCTATCTTCCATTCTATTACTTTCCCGTAGGTTAAAACTTTAAATGTATCTGAAGAAACTTTCATTTCACCTAATTGAAATCGCAATGAGGCTCGTTGCGAATCCTCTTTTGAATCAATCACACTTGGAAAAATCGACTGGATAGATTTTAAGGCAGTAGAATACATCAGTGTAGTTGGGGAACCAAAATCCAACTGCATATAGAAGGGTTGAGAAATCCCTTCAAGTTTTACGGGTAAGAGTATGGCAACATTTGGGTTACTTTCACTTGAAATCCATTTTAAAGAAATTTTTTCTGAAACTCCTTTTACCGTTAAGTAGTTTTCTGGTGGTGTAAATTTATTATTGAAATAGAAGTAACCTCCAACTGAAGAGATTACTAAAAGAACTATTACTGTTAATAAGATTTTTTTAAAAATTTTCATCCCTGTTTTTTAGGCTAAAATGCGAAGAGCAACTCACATAGCGAGGGTTTTATATACGCCAATAATACGCCAATTGTATGACGCCTCTTATAATATGTTGGTTTTCAGTTTTATATCTAGCGTTGAGTTTTTTGTTAGGGATAGACCATTTTTTATAATTATAAAAACATTTAGACACATCAATAAGACTAGTATGATTATAAACAAAGGCGGTGTAATAGGAATCAAGCTTTGAAAAAATGGAGATATGATCATTAAAATGGAAGTGACAAGGGTCCAAATGATTTGAATGCTAATCATGTCTTTCCCATACATCCTGACGGTTTCATTTTTGGATCTATACGTTATAATTGAGGGCAATATGATATTACCAAAAGGAAGAATAAAAAAGGATAAAGCCGATAGATTAATTATTTTAACTCGATTGAAATCGACATGTTCATCAGCGCTTTGCATTAATTTTTCAGGTGAAATATCTAAAACTCGAGCTATAGATTGTAATGAAAACCCTTTAGGGATAATTCCTGATTCAATTCTTTGAATAGTTCTTAAAGACAATCTCGCCTTTTTAGCGAGTTCCGTTTGCGTCATATTTCTTTCTAGACGAAACGACCGGACTTTATTTTTCATTTTCAAATTTTTATACTCAAGTCGTTTTTTGACTCTTTGTTACGTTGTTGTTTAAGTTTAATTGCGTGTTTTATGCACTACTATTAGCAAACAAATTACAGATAGAAAATCATAGTATCGTTATGCCCTAGGGCCTGCAAATAGGTTAGAACTATTAGTTATTATATGCGGTGTCTGTAGATTTGATGTTTATATAGTCGCCAAAATGTATGTCTATAAGAATGATTTTGTTCCATAATACATATTTTACACTATCCAAATTCTTAATTCGGTTTATTGAAATATCTCCGGCTCTTGATGGTCCGATTGAAATAAGTAACCATTTCTCATTGAATGTACTATTCCAATTTTGCATGAGTTTTGTTTTAGATTCAATTATTGGAATCAACCATTCAGCTTTAGGAGTTATGTTGTCTGTAGTTATCATTTGTGATATTAAAGTGGGAAAATCTAAAATTTTATGAATAAATATTCCTCTACTATTTTTTGAAGGATCATTTATATATCTTGAATTAACATTTTCCTTCATATTAAAAAAAACAGATTCAACTTCTAAATCAGTTGAACTCTTTTCAGAAATATAAGGTTTGTAATTTATACCAATAGTATAACCTTGAGGATAATGTTCAAGCAGTTTTGTTTTTAATTTTTGATGAAAATTATTTAAATAGCGTTCTCGTTGACGCAAATCTGATCCTTTTGGCGAGTAGTCGGGATAGAATTCCGTCACTTCACAACCAATTTTCTTTCCTTCCCCTCTTAAGATAAAATCAGGAGATTCAAAATCTTCAATTTCATAAGATTGATTGGACGCTTGAAGATATTTTTCAACTGCCAATCTCTCTATTTCTTTTGCTGTTAGCATGATTTGTAAATGTTACACAACTCGTTATATCAATACAACACTACACATTTATCTGAAATTACTCCTGGATAAACTAACAAAAAAAATTAGGTTTGAATAATATCAATACTAGGTTGTGTTGATTAAATTAATACATAAAAACTACACCCACCACTAGATCCATCTTTTATGAGCTGTTTTTTGATCAGTAGGGCCCTTCTTTAAAATATAGTGCTATCAGCTTGCTCTTGTTTTATAACTCTCCTTCGACTCGGACTCATTTTTAAAAGCCTTGTCGCATAAACTTATAGCATAAATAGGCTTGAGGCGCTTGATCCCTAGTCTTTAAATGATACAATTGATTCTCAATTAAGAATCTTAACAACTGACCAATATCATTTCTTGCTGAGCTAAAGCCATTTATTTTTAGTCCAGATAAAGGATGATAGTGGAGAAGACAAATTCTATAGCGGTCAAAACGAAACGCTTTTTCGAAGAAATAGGGGATATGACCTATTTCGCAATTCGCTTTTTTAAAGAAGTAGTCACCTCTCCTTTTGAATGGAAGGAGTTGATTCGGCAATGTTTCCAGATGGGAAACCGTTCCTTCCTTTTGGTAGGGGTGACGGGGTTTATTTTAGGACTGGTTTTTACTCTTCAGTCCAGACCGACTCTGCTGGAATTTGGAGCTGTTTCTTGGATGCCCTCTATGGTGAGTATTTCTATTGTTCGCGAAATTGGACCTGTTATTATTGCTTTAATTTGTGCAGGAAGAATAGGGTCTAGCATTGGAGCTGAACTCGGGAGTATGAAAGTCACCGAGCAGATTGATGCCATGGAAGTCTCAGGGACCAATCCGTTTAAATACCTCGTGGTGACCCGTATTTTAGCAACCACCTTAATGCTTCCTTTACTTATTATAATGGGCGATGCTGTGGCTCTCTTTGGATCGGCCATTGTTGAAAATTTAAAGGGAGAAGTGTCTTATCTGCTTTACTTTAATAAAGTTTTTGATGCCCTTAAATTTAGCGATGTCATTCCCGCCACCATCAAGTCATTTTTCTTTGGCTTTGCTATTGGATTGGTAGGATGTTATAAAGGATACAACTGCTCAAAAGGAACAGTTGGTGTTGGAGAAGCATCCAATGCTGCTGTGGTTTATACCTCTATGTTGTTGTTTGTTATCGACTTTATCGCTGTTTTTTTAACCGATATATTCTTTTAAATATGAAGCAGGTTGTTTTAGAACTAAAGGATTTACAAAAAAGTTTTGGTGACAATGATGTGTTGAATGGTTTCAATCTAAAACTCTATGAAGGAGAAAACCTTATCGTCATGGGTAAATCTGGATCTGGAAAATCGGTAATGATAAAATGCTTAGTCGGTTTGATGGCTGCTGATAGTGGGTCTATTAAAATTAAAGATGACGATATTGTCTCTTTGGGCCAAAAAGAATTGGACATCTTACGGACCGAAATTGGATTTTTATTTCAAGGAAGCGCTTTGTACGATTCTATGACGGTTCGAGAAAATCTCGAATTTCCTTTAAGAAGAAACAAAGACAAGATAAAAACCGGTCAGACGACAGAAGAGCTTGTTGTGGAAGCTTTAGAAAATGTAGGTTTAGTGAATGCTATCGATTTGATGCCCGCAGAGCTCTCTGGAGGGATGCAACGCCGGGTAGCTTTAGCCAGAGCCTTGATTTTAAAGCCAAAGATTATATTATACGATGAGCCTACCACAGGTCTCGATCCTATTACCTCTAAAGAAATTATTCAGCTTATGCGAACTATACAAAAAACCTATAAAACATCGTCATTAATTATCACTCACGATGTGGATTGTGCTCGAGTTATTAGCAATAGGATGATCTTGCTCGTCGATGGTATTAATTATGCTGAAGGCACTTTTGAAGAGCTTTCCGCGTCTGAAGACCCTAACATTAAAGCCTTTTTTAAAAATTAAGTTATATGAAACAGACAGCCCCCCATAAAGCTCGTGTTGGATTATTTATTGTTCTAGGTACCATTATTTTAGTGGCTGCTCTTTATTTCATAGGGAATAGGCAACATCTCTTTAGTAAAAATATGGAGGTATATGCTGTTTTCCAAAATGTGAATGGCTTGCAATTGGGCAATAATGTTCGCTATTCTGGGATCAATGTGGGGACTGTAGCTACTATTGAAATGATGGATGAGGCTACTATTGTTGTACAAATGATGGTAGAAGAAAAAACTGGAGCATTTATTAAAAAAGACGCTACTGCTACTATTGGCTCCGATGGTCTAGTGGGAAGTATGGTGGTAAATATTCTTCCAGGTAAAAAGAATTTATCAATGATAAAGTCTGGAGATACCATAGACACCTATAGCAAGATAGGTACAGACGATATGCTCTCAACCCTTAATGTGACCAACGAAAATGCAGCCTTACTCACCGCAGATTTATTGAAAATCACCAATAAGATTCTGGAAGGAGACGGAGCCTTAGGGGCGTTGATTACAGATTCCTTACTGACTCAAGACCTTCGTGCAACTTTCCGGAATTTAAAACAAACCACAGACGATGCTGGTGGACTTATAAGTTTCCTTGATTATAAATTTTCAAAAGTCGATATGGAAAAAAGTGCTGTAGGGATTCTTTTGAGCGATACTTTGGTAGGTCGCCAAGTCGGTGGTTTAATCACAAATTTAGAGCAGTCCAGCTTAGATATTTCAGAAACAACTCAGCAACTGAATCTTATGATCTCTGAACTACAAGATAAAGAAAGTACCTTCAATTATCTCACGAAAGATGAGACTTTGCCAAAAACCATAGATTCTACTATGGTTGAAATAAAAGAAGCTTCCCGAAAGCTTAATGAAAATATGGAAGCCTTAAAGCATAATTTTTTATTTCGGGGCTACTTCAGAAAACAGGAGCGCGCAGCGAGAAAGGAAGCTAAATCACGTGAAGAATAGAACGTATGAGAATCGAACATCTAGAAGAGCGCATTTCAGACGACAGGCTTTTTATAAAAACTGTGGTTGACAAGAAAACAAAGTGGAAGGAACATAGAAAGCCGTTTCTGCTCAACACCCTAAAGACTAGTGTTGAAAAGTATGCGATTGGATGGAAAGTGCAAGAGCTCAATTGGATTCATAACAATGAAGCTATTCATATAAATTTTGAATCGTTTCCAGAGGAACTCATGGATTGCACCAACCAAATTCCTGAATTCCAATTTATATCTGGTGGGGCCTTGGTGTTTTCGCAAACCTACAGTGGCGATGTATTTCTGATTGTATTATTTCCTGAAGTTGATGGTGTTGTCTTGTAAAATAATATGGTGGAATTAGCAACTTTAAATCCTTCTGAGATTTCCGAGAAATTGATTGTTGAAAAAGTAGATGAATTTTTAAAGTAAATGATACAATGGGAAGTGCCTATTAAAAAGTCAAAGGTGGGTTATACGTCTTCTTAACGTATAATTCGACCGTCTAGCATCTCGATAATCTGGTCTGTTTTTTTAGCGAAGTCTAGTTCATGCGTTACAATAAGAAGCGTGAGTTGTTGTTCTACACTTAATCGTTTGAAAATAGAAAATACATTTTTAGCATTATGATTATCCAGATTTCCAGTAGGCTCCCATGATGATAGCAGGATCATTAATGAGTTCGCTAGCAATGGGGACTCGCTGTTTTTCTCCGCCTGAAACCTGAGAAGCCTTTTTTAAGGCTAGTTTTTCAATGTCTAGCATTCGGAGTTTTTCAATCGCATCTTCTTCAATGTGTTCAATAGATTTATCTACTAATTTCTTTGCTGGAAGCATCACATTTTCTAGCACGCTAAACTCTACCAAGAGATAGTGAAACTGAAAGACAAAGCCAATGCGTTTATTGCGGATATGTGAAAGTTCATCGTGACTTTTTCCAGTTATTTTCTCTCCTTTTATAAAAAGTTCACCGTCATAATTGGAGTCCATTGTGGAGAGAATATATAACAATGTAGATTTTCCGCAGCCAGATTTTCCCATAATAGAAACGAATTCGCCATTATCAATTGTGAAATTGATATCCTTAAGCACATGAAAATCTACGGGCTTTTTAAAGTGTTTATTGATATGTTTTGCTTGTAGTACCATTTCAGTTATTTATTGACCTCTAATAATTTCTACAGGATTTATTTTCCGAGCTTTAAGCGAGGGGAAGTATCCTGCAAAGAAAGTTGAGACCACTGCAAACAAAATTCCGATGAGGTAATACCAGGATTGAAGTAAACAGGATAGGTAGAAATAGTGGGTAGGACTTCCGTTTCAAAAGGTATCCCATTTATGATCAAAGAAAGAACATAGCCTTTACAACTTCGAATTTTAATGGATATTTAATTTTTTGAAAAAAAAATCAATTAAGAGTTAGTCAATCTTGCTATATAAGCTATAAAATATGGTCTTAAATTATTAAAAGCGATACTTCCAAATTAAAGTTGTGTTAGAAGAATCACCTGAAACATTAGAGGAAATACTTTTAGAGCCAAATTCTATCTAAAAAAAGACATTCTCGATTATTAAGTTTCTGCCCAACACCCTAAAGACTAGTGTTGAATGAGTATGTAGTTGCCTCCAAGAAACAGTGGGAGCAAGTTGTGAACAAATTTTATATTGAGGATGCGATGTTAGATTCTACTCTTGCGATCTCTCTTACAGACAATTGGGTAAAATTCAATTTGCGATATATCGTCGATCATAAAAAACGTAGGCTAACTCAGCATTTGCTAAACGAGGAGATTTATAAAAAAATAAAAGAGACTGAAGGTCAAGTAAGAATGGCCTCTACCACTTTAGAAGTGATTAAGATTCCTGATATAAAGAGTAGATCATAAGCTTCACTTTAGTTGAGAAATGTCATAGGATTTTACAGAATTAATAGTTAAGTTTAAACTTAAATAAAAATTAAAAGCTATGAATATCAATATCCAGTTTGTCAAAGTGGAGACTAGTGAAAGCTTGAGTGAGTTTATCACCGAGAAACTTCAAAGGATTTTTAAGAAATACGAATGGATAATTCGTATAGACGTCTTTATTAAAACCGAGAATGATCCTACCGAAATGGGAAATATCTGCGATATGGAGGTTAGCCTTCCTGGCCCAAAACTATTTGCAACCTCCAATGAAAAGAATTATGAAATGGCCGTAAAAGAAACTATTAGTGATATTGAGAGACAACTCAAAAAACGGAAAGCGAAATTTACAGATCAAAATATATCCTCTTAGTTAAAACCAACAGCTAAGTTTTAATTATGAAAACCGAAAGGAGCTACTGAATAAGTTTTAGAGTATTCAGTAGCTCCTTTTTAGCATAACCTAGTTTTTGATGCTTTTGGGTGTTTTAAGCTATTCTATTCAGGCAATAACTTTTTTTTTAAAAAAACCTTATCTTGTTCTAAGTGGATTTTCAGGACTAGACATTTCTAAAACTCAACCACTAGAATGGCTATACTTCCACGACTCTCTAGTCCTATAAAATCTACTCTTTCTCAAAAAGCAGCCTTAATTTTGTAATCATGATAAGTTCGCTTTTATTTGTTCCCCCCAAGGCATCAGTTATGGTTTGAGCCGTTTTTAAAATAAGACTTTTCTTTTTCTCTGTAAACAGAGTTTTATGCTCCAAATAAAAATTTACAAAGTTTTTATAACACTCTTCAGAATCCATACGCTCATAATCAAACCAGTTAAACACGATGGAAATTTGATTAGCAGCATCGGTATTGAATTCATTATCGTAGTCGCTTTCGCTTTTCCATTCTTTTTCAACAATTTGAACTAAGGCCTTATATTCTTCTTCTTTTACGAGTTGGTCTGATGCTGAAATCGCATAGAAAAGCTCGCCAAGTTTTTGGTAAAAATATAATTCTGTCTTATGTATCTTTTCCATTAGTTCTATAAACCAAGTTAGTATATAACTAGATGTGAGTTTAAGCACTTTATTGAGCAATTATAAACCTGTTTAAATCCGTACATTCTACTATCTATTGGAATTTTTAAGCAGGTTTATAATTGCTATTAAAAGCATATCCTGTTGTTTACTTTACAAGCTTAATATTCTGTAGCACTCCAATTAATTGGATTTGGGTTAAAGGTAGCTGTGCCGCTCATTGTATTGCCTAAAAGAGTTCCTGTAAATAGATAGTAATCGTTGTTAGTGGTATCGGTATCAATATCATAAGTTAGTATATTTCCATTTAAAGACCAGGTTCCATAGGAGGTATAAGTCCCAGGCGAGCTAGGTTCATCATAAAGCGTAGTTCCATCTGGATTAAAAGTGACATCGCCATTCGCTGTTTGACCATTGTCATAAGTAATTAAAAAATCCCACATAGTGCCATCTAAACTTGATGTACTAAAAGATTGTTGTGCACCATAGCTTGTTCCTGCTGTAGATTTATTATCACTATTGGTAGCATAAATTCTAAAATAATAGGTCGTATTAGCAACTAAATCAGTAATTGTACTTGTAAAGGTATTTGATGATTCTGTAGTTTTATCGTCATCAATTGTAGGATTTTCACTAGTACTCCAGCAAACACCACGAGAAGTGATTTCATTAACTCCTTCAGAGGATACACTTCCACTTATTTTTATTGAAGTGTAATTGGCTTCTAAATTACCACTCGTTGTTTCATTTGTTATAGTTGGAGCAAATAATTCATCTGTATCGTCTGACTCACAGCTTGAAATTAAAATGATAGATAGTAATACAAAAGCTTTAAAAATATGTTTTCTCATAATTAAAATGTTTTATTGACCTACTTCAGAGTTTGATTGGCTTTTCGGCTTATTCCCAACATTATTTTAAGTCAATTTTTTTAGTTACTTTTGGCTTAAAATAATCTTAATTACGAAGTAAGTTAGTAAAATTTTAACTAAAATTAGACGTATTGAGATGAAAGTTTGTTTTAGTCGGAATATTGGTCTCGAATTATAAGTGCCTTTAGATTATACATATCTTTTAAAATTGTAAAGAACTATGATATTCATCAGGTTTATATTTACGTATCTTTAAAAAATGGACGTATTTAAAAAAGGGACTAATATTTTTAAAATTCTTTCTGAAGCAGTTTCAGAAGGTATTGTTATCGTAAATACCTCTCACATTATCGTGGAGACCAACGGCTCCGCCAATCAGATTTTCGGATATGAAAAAAAAGAATTGGTGGGGCAGCATTTGGATATTCTCATTCCCAACCAATACCGTCATGGGCATAATGAGCACGTGAGTGGGTTTATGGAAAAAGGGCAAAAGCGACAGATGGGCCGAGGGCGTGATTTATACGGCCGCCGCAAAGATGGTAGTGAATTCCCTGTTGAAGCAGGTCTTAATCCTTTTAGTGTTTATGAGAATGATTATGTGATGGCCCTAGTCATAGATATTTCGGTAAGAAAAAAAGCTGAACAGGAGTTGCAACATTGGGCAAAAATATTCAACGAATCTCTTAACGAGATTTTCATTTTTGATTCTAAAACGCTTCAATTTTTAAATGTAAATAAAGGAGCTTTAAAAAATATAGGCTATTCACTTGAAGAGCTTAAAACCATGACTCCTCTGGACATCAAGCCAGATTTTGATAAAGCTCAGTTTGTAGAAAAAATCACACCGCTGCTCAAGGGTTCTCTGGAAAAGTTGAAATTTAATTCTGTCCATAAACGCAAAGATGGCACTCTATATCCTGTGGAAGTTCACCTTCAGAAATCATCTTTGCGAGAAAATGACATGCTGGTAGCGATTATACTCGATATTACAGAGCAGGAAAAATACACCCAGAAACTAGAGGAAACCGTAGATCAACGTACGCATCAACTTCAAAAAGCCTTAACAAAAGAACAGGAACTGGGAGAACTGAAGACCAAGTTTTTGTCCTTGGTAGCTCATGAATTTAAAACGCCTCTTAGCGGTATTATGACCTCTGCGACTTTAGCTGGAAAATATCCCAAGGAAGAACAGCAGGTGAAACGTGAAAAACATTTAAAAACGATTCGAGGTAAGGTCAAGTATTTGAATAATATCATCAACGATTTTTTATTTATAGAGCGTTTAGAAAGTGGAAAGTTTAATTATTCTTTTTCAAACTTTCCTATAAGCAAAGTGGTAAATGAAGTTATTTATGACGCAAATATGCTTTTAAAAGAAAATCAGCATATTGAATATCCGGACCATATAGATGCAATTTATTTGAACTTTGATGAAAAGATTTTAGAACTTATATTAACCAACCTCATCAATAATGCTATTAAGTATTCTTCTGAAGATTCTACAGTTTATATTGTAGCAGAAGAAATTGACGATACATTAGTCTTCTCTATTCGCGATGAAGGCATTGGAATTCCCGAAGCAGAACAAAAATATATTTTTAACAGATACTTTAGAGCAGAAAATGCTCTATTAAATCAAGGAACAGGTATAGGTCTAAATATTGTAAAAAACCACTTGGAAAACTTAGGGGGGACTATCACTTTTACAAGTACTGAAGGTGAAGGCTCAGTGTTTAAGGTGAACATCCCTTTGAAGACGTCTTAATATATACCTATGAAAACAATACTTTTAATAGAAGATGATAGCGCATTGAGAGAGAATACAGCAGAGCTGTTAGAACTCTCAGATTATAAGGTACACTCAGCTCCTAACGGAAAAATAGGCATCGAAGTTGCCAAAAAACAACTACCGGATCTTATTGTTTGTGATATTATGATGCCAGAAGTCGATGGTTATGGGGTTTTAGAAGCTATTTCCTTGGAGCCTACCACCACTCATATTCCCTTTATTTTTCTCTCAGCCAAAACCGAACATAAAGAAATACGAAAAGGAATGGATCTTGGCGCTGACGATTACCTCACCAAACCCTTCGAAGAAGAGGATTTGCTAAGTGCTATTGAGAGTCGGCTCGCTAAAGTTAAAATTCTTTCAACGATGAAAGAAACTCCTTCCCATACTAATGAAGCTGAAGAAGATGTTCGGAATCTAAATGAGCTAAAAAATCTTTTTGATGATACCGGAGAGATTTTGAAGTTTAAAAAGGGAGAAGTTATTTTTAAAGAAAGTGCGCCGTCTCATAAAATATTTCTTATTCTCAATGGGGTTGTTAAAAGTCATAAAATGGAGGAAAATGGTAAAGAGCTTATTACAGCCTTGTACAAACCTGATGACTTTTTAGGGTTTACCTCTTTTACAGGTAATATTCCATACCAAGAAACAGCTACTGCTGTAGAAGAAGTGGAATTGGCGGGTATCTCAAAAAATGAGTTAACTGCTATTTTAGCTCAAAATCAAAATGTCTCGTTGGAATTAATGAATCTCCTTACAGAGTCTGTTTCTGAAATAAAGAAGCAGTTACTGCAAATGGCTTACAGTTCAGTAAGGAAAAAAACAGCACAAACCCTACTTCAGTTTGCTTTTCTATTGAATAAAAAACCAGAGGATGCTATAAATATTTCTAGAAGTGATTTGGCAAGCGTAGCGGGCATAGCTCCAGAAAGTTTGATAAGAACTCTGTCTGAATTCAAGAAAAAAGGATTGATTGAAATAGCAGGCCGTAACATAAAAATTCTTCAATTGGAAAGTTTGGCAGAAGTACAATAATCCTTTAGTTGATTTTTATCATATTTATAAGTCGTTGACATCGATACTTTTGTTCCCACAATAATGACGATGCAGCATATTTTAATACCTACCGATTTTTCTCAGCATGCGTGGAACGCTACGAGCTATGCTTTACAGTTTTTTAAAAGTGTAAATACCACTTTTCATTTTTTACACATAGAAACGCCAACCGACCTAAGTAAGAATCCTTTGCATTGCGATGACCTTATTTCTACAAAGATAATTCCGGAAAAAAAGATTTTAAAAATGAAAGAATGGATGCAAAAGGTGTCCACTTACGATACTTCAGTCAATCATAATTTCAAGCAGGAAAGTGTAAAGTCCTTTTTTGTAGAGGCTATAAAAACGTACATCATCAAGCATTCTATAGACTTGTTGGTTATGGGGTCTAAGGGATGTTATTGCCTTACAGGTAAGACTATTGGAAGTAAAACAGCCAAGGTTATTACACGAGTAAAATGCCCTGTGTTTATAATTCCAGAAAAAGCTGTTTTTAAAAAACCAATTCATATCGGTTTCCTTACCGATTTTAATATGGTTTATAAAAATAAGGTTATGCAGACTTTGCTGGAGGTGTCTCAAACTTACAAATCGTCAATTAATGTCTTGCGAGTAGCAGGGGCTAAAAAAATTTTAGAGGATTCTCAAAATAACAATCGAGAGCTTCTCAAAGACCAATTGAAAGAGGTTTCTCATAGCTTTCATGTCATAGAAAATCCAAACTTGGAAACGGCGGTTCAGTCCTTCGTAGATGTTATGCAAATTGATATGATCGCAATGATTGCCAAAAATTTAAACCTTTTTCAACGTCTACTATTTAAACCAAAGGGTCCACAAAAAAACCATCCTATGCAGGTTCCATTTTTGGTTTTGCACGAATAAAAAATGCATTGCATAGGCGATTATGATATTTATCATTTTACAATCGACAGAGGTGAGTAATTTTAATCCCTTATTAAGGATTTAAAGCTGTATGCTACAAGTCAGACTTTCCAAGGTTGAGCTCGAAATTGTGAAATTAGGTGACGAATTCATCTTTGGTCGGTTCGTCTTAAAGTTCTTGAATAAACTCAAAAAATAACAACATGCTAAAGATATTGATTCCTACAGACTTCTCCGAAACTGCAAAAAATGCAATACAATATGGTTTGGAGCTATTCAAACATCAGGAGAGTGAATTTATAATTATGCATGCTTATGCAGATGAGGTGTATAAGAATGGGATGGAAATGGATCAAGAATCGTTCAATGTGTTCAAAGAAAACACCTGTCTGAAAGCGGAAAGTCAGCTACAAAACGAGGTGATAGAATTTTCTGAGCTTTCTCCAAATTCTAAACATACCTTTACCTACGAAGCCTGTTTTGGAAGCTTAGTGGACGAGACCAATGATAGTGTAGAAAGGGAAAATATCGACCTTGTGATTATGGGAACCAAAGGGGAGACCAACAATAAAGAGATCTCTTTTGGTAGCCACACACTCCAAGTTATAAAATATATTAAATGCCCAGTTTTAGCAATTCCAACAGGCTTTAAAGAGACCTCTCTTCACACTATCGGTTTTGCGACCGACTATATGCTTCCTTTTAAAAAGCGAGAGTTAAGATTACTGAGCACCTTGGCGATGCAGCTCTATGCCGTTATTTACATGGTATTTATCTCAGATTATAAAAGCTTATCTCGAAGACAACAAGACAATCGTTCCTTTTCAGAATACTGTTTAAGAGAAAACAAAACAGACTTTATCCAGGAAACTGGGAAAAATATTACTGAAGGAATAAATAAAGTATTACAAGAACAAAATTTCGACATGTTAGTGATGGTGAATCAAAGGCATTCGTATCTAGAAAACTTGCTTTATCATTCTACTATTGAAAAAATAGGCTTACAAATTAAGATTCCCTTTTTAGTCTTACAGAATCTAAATCGCTAACTCAACACTTGATATCATGAAACGAATACTCTTGCCTACAGATTTTTCTGATAATGCCTATAACGCCATACAATACGCATTGCAAATATTCAAAGAGGATAGCTGTGAGTTTTTTATTCTACACACCTATACTCCTGTCATGATTTCATCTGGAAGCATGTTGGATAGCGAAACAGCATTATCTCTTTATACCATAGCAGAAAAAAGTGCTCAAAAAAAGATGAATGTCCTTATGGATAAGATTCAGAGCCAGTTTCCAAACCCAAAACACAGTATAAAAGGGCAGGTTTCCTTTAGTTTATTGCTTACTGAAATGGAGAACTTGATTAATGAAAAGAATATAGATGTTGTGGTGATGGGTACTCAAGGAGCTACAGGGGCTAAAGAGGTCTTTATAGGAACTCAAACCATGTATGCCATTAAGAAATTGAATTGTCCTTTATTGGCCGTGCCTGCGAATTTTGAATACGAACCTCCCAAAGATATTTTGTTTCCCACAGACTTTAATCTAAGGAAAACCAACACATATTTAACGATGCTTCGCGAACTTTGTAATAGTCACGTTTCTCTTTTGCATATTTTAAATGCGTATTATGGTTATCCACTCACTGATGCTCAACTTGAAACCAAATCTTTTTTAGACCATTATTTCATCCATACTGCACACTTATTTCACCTAGGTGAAGGCGGAGATGTACTTGAAGTTATAGAGAAATTTCAGATAAAGATTAAGACCAATCTGATGGTAATGATTCATAATAAACATAATTTTTTAGAAAATATGCTTTTTAGACCTGTTATCAATCAAGTTGTATATCACACTCAGGTCCCCTTTTTAGTGATTCCTTCTGAAGAAAGACAATAAGGTCAGTTTTCAATCTTAGAAGGCTATTTTGAAATACATTAGTATTCCTAGAAATCAATTGATATGGCTAATGGATGCTGATAAATATCATAGTTCGCAAGACGTATCTATTATATTTTTAATGCTATAAATACTAATGAAGGGTGTCTTTGTAAAAGAGCTTTTATGATCACTATGCCTAAAAGAAATTAAGGATGTTTCCGTGACTAGAATCTAATCAATTTTTAGAGACTTTTGCTTAAAGGAGTTTGTTTTCTTAAGATTTTGTAGCCTTAAAAAATTTGATCTTGATAAAGAGACCTTAAATTTTTAGCATTTGTTTTTTCAGTTTTCTTATAACATCATAAATACAAATATCACCTTCATTTTTTGTCATTTTTACGAGTTTAATAGTTTAAAATCATGAAAGATAAAAGCTTTAAAATCATCAAGTCTTCTGGGGAAAAGGCAGATTTCTCTTTGTCTAAGCTAAGGAGGAGCTTATTCAGTAGTGGCGCCGATGAATTAACGGTAGATAATATCCTTAATGTTGTTCGAGACGAATTGTATCAGGGTATTTCTACTAAGGAAATTTACAATAGGGCTTTCGCCTTATTAAAGAAAAGTAAATCGATTTATGCCTCTAAGTATAAATTGAAAAAAGCCATCTACGAATTAGGGCCTACTGGATTTCCTTTTGAAAAATTTGTAGGTGCACTAATGACCTATTCTGGCTACAGTGTAAAAATTGGAGAAGTTTTACAAGGGAAATGCGTCTCACACGAAGTGGATATTGTTGCTATAAAAAACGGAGAACATATTGTAGCTGAATGTAAATTCCATAGTGCAAAAACAAACACTTGTAATGTAAAAGTACCCTTGTACATCAACTCGAGGTATCAAGATATTATCGCTGAAAAAAAGAATACAAAAGAATGTCCTAACGAGGGGTGGGTAGTAACCAATACACGTTTCACTTTAGATGCTATCACCTTTGGCTCATGTGTTGGACTTTATTTATTAAGCTGGGATTATCCCAAAGACAACGGCTTAAAAGATCGCATAGATAGGTTAGGCTTATATCCCGTTACCGTCTCCACACTTATCACTAATAGAGAAAAACAATTTTTATTGAGCAGAGATGTCGTGCTCTGCCGTCAATTATTAAACGATAGTTTTTACCTAGATCATTTGGGTGTTTCAGAAACGAGGAAAACAAAAATACTATCTGAAATTTCAATGCTCTGTAACACACATTAAAATGAACACTATAAAAATTCATTTTTTAGGAGCTTCAGAAACAGTAACAGGTTCTAAATTTCTATTGGAAACTCCTGAGCAAAACATACTTGTAGATTGTGGGATGTTCCAAGGTATAAAAGCCCTTAGAGAGCAAAATTGGCAGGACCTACCTTTTGAGGTTTCTTCAATTGACGTGGTTTTATTAACCCATGGTCACTTAGACCACACCGGTTATTTGCCAAGACTTGTAAAGCAGGGTTTTAAGGTGAAAATCATCGGGACCTTGCCTACGTTGGAAATTACTAAAATTATCCTGTTGGATAGTGCCAAGATCAATGAAGAAGATACAGAACGCGCTAATAAGGAAGATTATACCAAACACCATCCAGCTTTACCGTTTTATACCATAGAAGATGCGGAGCGGACTTTAAAGATGTTTAGCTCAACAGAAAAAGATAAATGGTACACACTTTCAGAACATATAAAATTCCGATTCAAATATAATGGACATATCATAGGCGCCACTTTTATTGAGCTAGAGATCTTTGGTGAAATGTTTGTGTTTTCTGGAGATATAGGAAGACAAGAAGATTTGCTTCTTAGGCCTCCACAAAAGCCTCAACGAGCAGATTACCTGTTTTTAGAAAGCACCTATGGTAATAAGCTTCATCCAAGAGATAGTGTGTCTGAAAAACTTATAGAACTCATCAACAAAACAGTTCATAATAAGGGGATTTTGATTATTCCATCCTTTGCTGTCGAACGCCTCCAAACCTTAATGTTTCTGTTATGGAAGCTTCATGATGAACACCGAATTCCAAATATCCCCATTTTTATAGATAGCCCGATGGGTAATAATGTACTTGGTGTTTTTGAACGGTTTGCAGCTTGGCATAAAATTCCACCTGCCGAATTTTTTGCTATGAAACACCGAATGAATATTATAGCCTCCTATAAAGAAACTTGGGAAACTATAGATGACCCTAGACCCAAAATAGTGATTGCAGGCAGCGGTATGGTGACTGGAGGTAGAGTATTGACTTACCTTAAGCAGCTCGTCGATAAGAAAAATACAAGTATTTTATTGGTGGGATACCAGGCTGAAGGGACTCGTGGTCGACAATTGTTGGAGGGGGCTCATGAATTGAAATTCTACGGAAAATATTACGATGTAAATGCCGAAGTTCACCATATAGAGAGCTTGTCTGCCCATGCAGATCAGGCCGGTATTTTGGATTGGTTAAGTGAACTCAAAAACACTCCCAAACATACGTTTTTAATTCACGGAGAGCCTACAGCTCTTCAAACCCTTAAAGTTAAGATTCAGGATACTTTTTCTTGGGAAGTGACGATTGCAAAACACAATCAAGTTTTGGAAATTTCGGTATAAATCTTTTTAGAAAATCTCTTTATTTCCTTTTTAGTCGAAGAAGCTAAATTGCTTTTAGTAGTCTCAACAGATTATCTATAGCTGTTTAAATAATTCACGATGTTGAATTGCTTTTATTAGTTCTATTGGCGCTTCAGATAAGTCTGTAAACTGATAATTATCATTTTTAAACTACTGTTTATAAGATACTTTTAGGTAAGATAGTAGTAACTCTAAAATTTAAGCGCTATGTCTTTAGTAAACTATAACAGTAGAAGAACTCCTTGGTTTAATGGCGGGGTTGAAAAATGGCTAGTTAATCAGGAGATCTTTCTCGACACTTTCTTCGACCGAAAAGCCAGTTTTCCTGCGATGAATATAAAGGAAAATGCTATTCATTTTGAAATAGAATTGGCCGTACCTGGCTTCGATAAGCAGGATATTGCAGTGAGCTTGGAGAACGATATCTTGCATATTCGAGCAGAAAAGAAAAATGAAATGGAAGAGGAAAATGAAGATGGCGATACCCATAAGGAGTTTAGTTATCATTCCCTAGAGCGTAAACTTCAGATACCAAAATCGGTCAACCAAAACAAAGAAGTGAAGTCCAACTACAAAAATGGAGAGCTCAAACTCCAACTCACCAAAAATGAGGACGCTTTAAAACCCACTAAAAAGAGAATAGAGGTAGTCTGAAAATATCTCATCGACATAAAAATATAAATGATGCTTTTAAAAAAAAAAGCAGAGCAGAAGTTTATCCATGAGATATTTAATTGTTTTTATAAGTGTTTTAAACTTTTCTACTTTTTTGATAGGGTGTAGTTCTGCGAGACTCATCCATGATTATAAAAACCAAGATATCGAAAGTTTCCAGGCTAGTAGATTACTTGTTGTTGGGATTTCAGTAGATAAAGAGGCAAGGCAATTGTATGAAACAACACTAGTCGAATCTTTAAAAAAGGAAGGGGTAAATGCTTTAAAAAGCATCACCTTCTTTGAAAATTCCTTTTCAGACCCAAAGCAATCTCTTCAACAACTTAATGCCATTAAAAAAAAGTTGATTAGGGCAGGGGTTGATGCCGTCTTATTTGCAAAAATTACAAATCGGAAAGACAGAGTCACTTTGGTTAATGCTTATCAAAACTTCGCACAATCTTATCAAACCTTTAAAAATTACTATTATAATAATCAAAGTACGAACCTAGAGAATAAGCATGAACAAGTTTATACCATTGAAACCTCTCTTTTTTGTATTTGCCCCGGACAAGAACGTGAATTAATATGGCGAGGAGAGATGGAAGTTATAGAGAGCAAAAGACTAAGTCGAAATATACATCGCTATAAATCTTTACTTTTTAAAACCCTCAAGCAAAAAAAACTAGTATTGAACTGATGAATGTATTGATTTACAGTGCGAAGCCTTTCGAAATTTCCTTGATAAAAGAAGAGAATAAAGGTAGGTATGCAGTAAGCTTTACAGAGAAACGGTTAAGCTTAGTTACCGCTAAGCTAGCTATTAACTATGATGCGATTTCAATCTTCTCTGCAGATGATGCTTCTTCTGAAGTCCTCGAAAAGTTAAAAGCTATGGGGATTCACTACATCACCTTGAGATCTACGGGACACGATAATATCGATTTGAAAAAGGCAAGGCAGTTAGGCCTTAAAGTGGCTAATGTGCCAAGTTATTCCCCAAATTCTATTGCAGAACACGCTATAGCACTATGTTTGACTTTCAACAGAAAGATTGTTAAGGCACAACACCAAACCTTAGAATATAACTTTCTCTTAGATGATTTGATTGGCTTCAATCTACATCAAAAAAAGGTGGGAGTAATGGGAACAGGGAGTATTGGTGAAGTGCTCATCAAAATATTACATGGCTTTGGATGTTCTATTTTAGCAAATGATATACATAAAAATGAACAGTTGATTAAGGATTATAAGGTTCAATACGTCACTAAAGAAGTCATTGCTGAAAGCGCAGATATCATTTTTATATGTTTGCCTCTCAATAGTAATACTCGTTATCTTATTGATAAAGATTATTTGCATCAGTTGAAAAAGAAACCAGTTCTTATAAATATTGCTAGGGGAGCCATCGTGCATACAGAGGAACTTTTAAAAGCTTTGGACGCCAATGTGATAAGCGGTTATGCCACGGATGTATATGAATTTGAACACGGGGTGTTTTTTTATGACCGTTCTAAGGAGATACCCGAAGATCCAATATTACACCAACTGCTTTGTCATTCTAAAACACTAGTCACCCCACATCAAGGCTTTGCGACTAATGAAGCTTTACAAGCTATTATTTCAACAACTTTTGAAAACTTGAACGCTTGGGAAGCAGGAAAAGATTCTGCTTATGAATTGTCCTAATTATCCTTGTGAAGAAATAGTAATGGGATAAGAGTTCCGTAAGCTAATTGCGAAGTGTCTGAGCCAAAGAATAAGCGCTTAAGGAAAGTTTCCTTTTCAATACTTACAGCATGAAGGTCTATTTTCAATAGTTGTGTAGTCGTATTTAAGACGATCAATCCAGGGATGGTGTTGAGGTGAAAGTAGGTGTAGGGATAATCTTGAAAAAGCTTTTGGATACTTTGGTTATCTTCTTTTTCACTTGCTTCTGTTTGGCTGGTATCATCTAATTGGAGAACATTGAGTTGACACTTATGCATAGTTAAGATGTCCTTGAAAATATCTATCCCCTTAAAGGTCAATTTCTCCTCATCTTGCATAGAGAATAAGACTTCTTTAATACTTGAGTATGAATAATGTTCTGGGACCGTAAGTGTTGGGCAATCGACGTATCTTATCACTTGTAATGTATTACTCCCGAAAATCACCTCCGAGGCATCTGAGGCGCCGTTATTGCCCATTATGATGAGGTCTATAGCATTAAGCTCAACGGCTTGCTTGATGGCCGATACAAAATCATCATAATCAAACAATTCATGAAAGGTATAGGCTTGAGATTTGGTTTTTTTACTCAAAGCTTTGACCAAATTGTGAATTAAAGCTTTATTATCTTTTGAGATGCTGTCGTAAACGCTATCACTTTGAGAACCTGCAACGAGATCCGCAGTGATGTACTCTGATGACTTTTGAATATTGAGGATGTAGAAATGGCATTCTTGATTTTCGAAAAATTTCATCGCATATTCTATTGCGTTCTTAGAATTTCTTGAAAAGTCTGAAGGTAAAAGGATGTTTTTCATTTGTAGAAACATTTATACTTTATAAAAGTAATATTTAAAAATTTAGCCACACATGATAATAGTCAGTGAAGTATAGAATCTTAAATCGAAATTTATCTTTAGTATGCAATACCAATTTGAACCTATAATGTCGCAATAAATTGTTTTACCGAAATGAGTTCGGCACAGGCTTTTTTCGCCTGCTTTTTATCAAAAATAATTACCGTAGCTAAGGCTATGCTAATTATTTTTGACTTCAATCAATCAAAAAACCTGTACTGAGCTACGTCGTAGTATAATTCAATTTATGTATACGACATTATAAATTTAATTGGGTATAATGTAAAACCCAGGTAGAGTAAGTTCTACCTGGGTTTTTATATGATCCTTTGGAAAGTTTGGCTAATTCCAACATGGATCATAATTAACAAGAAATAACTCTGTAAAAAGGACATTCATAATAGATGGTATTTTGCTAATTGAGGATTGCTTCTTGAGTCGACGCGACCCAATTCATACTCTTTTGGTAACGAACAATAACATTTTTCTCGGTGGGATCCATTACCAAAATGTATATCCATTCATTATCTAACAGGGATTTTAAATTTTTATTTTTGTTTAAAATTTCTTGTATTCTTTGCTTCGGAGCTTGAATTAAGACCGAAAGTCGCAAAGGTTGATGGTAAGATTTTTCATCGGTTTCATTTACCGACTGCAGAGGAAGACCAATCTTCAGATCTCCGCCGTTTCCTTGGACTACCCCAAACTTACCCGTGATATTATGAGTAATTTTAGAGCCTCCTCCGTAGGTTTCGTTATCGACAGATGAGAAATAATAGTGGTTGTTGATCCATTGTGTAACGACCATAGGCCCTTGCATAATCCCTTCTAAGGCACCACCTGTTGTATCCAGTTCCCAGTTATAAGAATGAAGAAAACAATTGCCGTTTAAGTTCATCGTTTTGGTTAGTGAACGAGGACCTACAATAAATCCCGCGTTTTTTGCTAAACCCCATTCTGGACGTGTTTCAGACCAATCGTTTGTTTTTTTATGTGCTGCCTTTACACTACCTAATCCTGAGCCTAGGCGCTCCTGAGTGGCGGTTTGCTGGGCAAGTTGCAAATCACTTTTTAAATGATCTAACTTTTCTTTATGAGAGTTTGGAACTTCAGAATCGAATACTGCGATTTCATCTGTGGTTGTATTGTGCTCTGCTCCAATGAAGACCGTATCTTTTGGGATAGTGATCCCTTCTTCCTCTTTTAATAGAGTTCTAACTTCAGGAAGATTTGCTAATTTAGCTAGCATCCTTGCATTATGTCTGCCTGGACTGGCCGCACAAGCGCCGCAATCCAGACTGGATCCAAACGGATTATTAGCTGAATGGCTGCCGTGTCCCACGAAAAGAATGAGCGGTGAAAACTGTTCCCATCCCATAAGAGCGAAGGCGGATTTGACAATAGCTACCTTTTCTTCTGTGGGGATCCCATTGTCCGAATTATCTTTATTTTTAATAGGGTTAATCTTAGGCTCACAGCTCCCCTCGTGGGATAATTTGTGATCCTTATTAGGATTGTATAATTGTCCCGGAATTAGAGTGCGAGCAAGGAGAGAAATTCCATAAAAAACGCCTGAGCCTTCTACATAACCAAAAGCTGAAGGAAGCATGTTTTTCATGCGTTTCAAAAAGTAATCGGTGAATTTTTGGGTTTCCAGTCGTTTTTTATAGGCCGTCAATTCATGGCCTTTATCGGCTTGAGCAAATTCTGATACCGAATATGCAGAATCCAAAATAGGGGGGCATGATTTTCTGATGATCTCATTATCCAAAGGCTTATAGTCCATGGCGATTCCAAAAAAACCTGCATAACCAAAGGTTTCATAATGGCCTTTAGATTCTACGTTTCTCCGGATTAGCTCCGATCGTGTATCGATGCAGAAGACCAGTTGAGCCTCTGGAAGGGCATCCACTTTTTTCTCTTTGGGTTTATTTTTCAGGCCAGTCTCTAGTTTGTTTTGCCAGCTTTTCTCCCAAGCTTTTAGCCATAAATAGGAGAGGTCTATTGACGAATTCCTATTCTCTTGAATGGATTTAGTTGGAAGTATTTCGGTACCTATGTGGTTGGCTATCCATAAACGAACGGCTAAGTAATCCTTGAGTGTGATTTTACAATTTTGCTGCCAGATTGAATTTTCTTCTGCTCTATATTTTATATATCCAGTCCAGCCAGGTAAAGCAGCTAAGTGACTTTGAACAATCGTAAAACACTCTTCTTCAGAATACTTTTCTAAAATTTGAAACAGAACCTCTTCACTAGTTTTAGGAATTTCAGATATAGATCGCACTCGAACTTGGTTATCGTATGGAATCAAATGTCTCCAAGCATCAAAAAAACCTTCGCTTTTATTGGGGAGTTCCCATTCTGCTAGCCCTTCATCGAGGAAAGCCATGAGCCATTTTAAAACCATCCGGTCCAAGTCGCCATTGGTGTTTTTAATTGGCTCGGACTTATGAGAAGACATTTCAGTAAGGCACTCTTCTGGAGATTGTGTTATATGATGTTCAGATAGAAGCGCGATTAATTCTTCGTTGTCTATTTCTCCTTGTTCCCAAGCTTCACGAAATACTGATGCCTTCGGAAAGGATTTCCCCCCGAGTAAGTGTTCAGCATCTCCTGCAGCTTTTTTGAAGTGAGCCTTCTCATAACCCGATAATGGATTTGAAGTCACAAAAGAATATAATGGCCAGGTTTTACCTACTACTCTGGAAGCTGTCTCAATGGTGTTTTGAAGCTGTTCTTTTGTCATTACAATTACTTTTTATAGGTGAGGACTGTTTTATGATGAGGCTGAGATAAGTTGAGAAGCTTAACGTAGAGCCATGGTATTTTTCTGTACACTCCCAATTTCATAATAAAGAAACCGAGTAGGAAGATGATACCGAAAGTGATTTGTAACACGGTTAGAGAATGCGGGACTTGAATCATTGGCATTTCTATCATAATTGAGGTGACTGCATTAAATAAGAGTGCATAAAGCACTATTCCTGCTATAAATACTGCACTTGGTACAATTACTTTTTGTACAAATGTGAGACTCTGTTGTCTAACTATATTGTAGGTGGCTTGCCCTACGGTAATAGCGACGATAAGTGTTAAAAATATACTGCTGTCGGTTAAGTTGGTTTTTCCTGTCAGTAAGGTAAATAACCCAGCACCCAGCGCTCCGAAAATCAACACCACTACAATTTGCATCGTATTGATTTTAAGATCTAATGGCTTTTGAGGGGGGTTATTTGCAATTTCTTCTCCAGAAGATAAAAATAGATAGGCTTTATAGAAGCCGTGTAAGATCAAGTGAACCACTGCAGCATTAAAAAAACCGAGTCCACATTGCATAATCATAAATCCCATTTGGGCGATGGTAGAGCAAGCCAATTTCTGCTTAACATTTACCTGAAGTAATTTTGTGAACTGCGCTATGATCGCGGTCAGTCCTCCTATAATAAAAATAAGAGTTAAGGTGTTGGAGGTAATGACCACTGTAGAAAACAGGGCCAATAAAATCCCAGAACCATTTACAAAACCTGCATGCATCAATGCAGAAGCTGGCGTTGGAGCAGTCATAGCAGAAAGCAGCCACCTGTGAAAGGGATAAATAGCAGACTGTATAATGGCAGATGTGATAATAAGTAGGGCGGCAATAAGAAGAAAATAAAAGGGAACCGATTCTAAATTATCGACAATGCCTGATAACGTAAATTGATCGGTTAAGAATGCAAGTAAAATAACCCCAACACTCAAAAGAAGTGTTCCCGTTAGAAAAAATTTTTGAGAAAATTTTTGAGCCTCTCGGGCCTCTCCCCAATCTGAATTGACACCTATCAATCTTGCCATAAAAATACCCATGGCAAACCAGGACAGCAATAAAGCTAAAATATGATTTGACATAACGAAGACCATGACAGATACAGTAAATCCCAAACTCAACAGGGTGAAGCGTTTGTGATACTTAAAGCCTTTGAGATAATTTTTTGAATAAGTGCTTACAATTGCACTGAAAAAAGTGACAGTCACCCAGATGAGAAGCGTAAATCCATTGATCCTGAAGGCATCAATCCAATTCCATTGAGGGGTTTCGATCTGGTAATAGATAAGTGCACCCATACTTGTAATAAATAAGATCCAAAGTAAGGGAGCAGCAATTTTTGAAATAACAGGATTTGAAGAGGTTTTAACAGGAGGGGTTAAAACTGATGATGATAGAGTGTTGGAGGTGTTATTCAAAGCCATTTATATAAATATCAAGTTAAAGATGAATATCAAAGTGGGGCACAGGCTTTACCACTTTTCGTTTTTAAGCTAATCGGCTATACTCAAATTCAAAATGCCGTTAATTTTTAAATTCTTTCCTTTAGCTTTTAGTTCAGCAATAAATTCTTCAGCAAGTCTTTTTTCTTCTTCCAATTCGTTTATGCGATTGCTTAAGGGCTTTGGGTCATTGTTATGATCTCTTTCCCAAAGTTGCAGACCTTCTATCTTGTGGTAGTTGATCTTTTGGTTAATCAAAGCGGAAATAATGTCAGAAGCTTGGGAGGGTGTAAACTCGCCATCAACCAACTGGATGTTTTGTACTTTGATTTCCTTTGATATTGTATTTTTTGTTTCCATAGCTTCTAAGGTTAATTCACTACTGCAAATATTATATTTTTTAAACATTTATTTTTATTTACATTTGCAATGGTTTATATAAAAATTATTTATGAAATATACGTTACATCAACTTCAGTTATTTTTGGAAATATCACAATGTAAGAGCATAACGAAGACAGCTGAGACTCTTCATTTATCCCAACCAGCAGTATCCATACAGCTGAAAAATCTACAGGATCAGTTTTCTATACCTTTAACTGAAGTTGTTGGCAGGAAGCTATATGTCACTGAGTTTGGAATGGAAATCGCTAAAGCTGCTCAGAAAATCATCGAGGAAGTGGATGCCATAAACTATAAGTCTTTATCCTATGCAGGCAAACTTTCAGGTAAGATTAAAATCTCTGTGGCCTCCACGGGTAAATATGTGATGCCCTATTTTTTATCGGATTTTATGAACAATCATAAGGGTGTAGATTTGATCATGGACGTGACCAATAAAACTAAAGTACTAAGGAGTATGGAGCGTAATGAAGTGGATTTTGCCCTTGTGTCTGTACTTCCTAAAAAACTAAAAGTAAACTCTGTAGAGCTTATGAAAAACCAATTGTACTTTGTAGGAGGGAGTCAACTCGAACTAAAACAAGTCCCTACCCAAAAAGAATTGTTTACTAAGTTGCCACTTATCTATCGAGAAGAAGGATCTGCTACACGAAATGCCATGGTGCAATTTATGACTAAACATAGTTATCAAGTACGGAAAAAAATAGAACTCACTTCCAACGAGGCCGTTAAACAAGCTGTTCAAGCTGGCTTGGGATTTTCAATTATGCCTTTGATTGGGATTAAAAATGAACTTAAGGAAAAAGAGTTGCAAATTATTCCTGTAAAAGGTTTACCAATTTCTACCACATGGCAAGTCATTTGGTTAAGCTCTAAGAATCTATCTCCTGCAGCCACCGCTTACCTTGAGTATCTAAAATTGAATAAAGAGCGTATTATTGACTCTCATTTTTCTTGGGTTAAAAACTACGAATCATAAGAAGGTGGTGTAATACCAAATTAAACCTATAATGTAGCAATAAATCGTTTTACCGATACGAATTCGGACAGGCTTTTTTAGCTTGCTTTTTATCAAAAATAATTGCCTTAACTGAGGCTATGCTAATTATTTTAACTTCAAACAACCAAAAAACCTGCACTGAGCTACGTCGTAGTATAATTCAATTTATTTATGCGATATTATAAATTTAATTTTGGTTTAAGAATTCTGTTTTTAGGTAAAAAGAATGTATGACGTATAGAAATCTAAATTAGGCGTTCAAATTTAATAGGATAGGCTTCTTAAGCCCAGATGAATGAGAATTGGAAACGTTTTTTAAAGAGGTTTGTAAGCAACAAACCTAATAATGCTCATCAATTGAAAAACCACGATATTAGTTTATATTCATTAAATTTATAATTCAATTGTCCAGCTCTTTTAAAGTGAGACAGCAATACATAACGAAATGAAAATAGCAGTATTTAGCACAAAAACGTATGATCAAGATTATTTTGAAAAACATGCAGAAGACTACAACTATAAGTTTTCATTTTTCGAAACGGCTTTAAATAAGGACACGGCCAACCTTAGTATTGGGTTTGAAGCAGTTTGTATTTTCGTTAACGATACAGTCGATAAGGAAACAATAAAACGGCTATCTGAAAACGGTGTAAAACTTATTGCTTTGCGTTGCGCTGGCTTTAATAATGTAGATCTGGAAGCAGCAAAAGAGCATGATATCAAAGTAGTTCGGGTGCCTGTCTACTCACCACCGGCCGTGGCAGAACACGCCATGTCACTCATTTTAACCCTTAACCGTAAAACACATAAAGCTTACAATAGAGTGCGAGAAGGTAATTTTTCTTTAAAAAATCTTATCGGCTTCAATCTGTCTGGTAAAACGATTGGCGTTATAGGGACCGGACAAATTGGGGCGGCCTTTTCTCGTGTCATTAAAGGCTTTGGATGTAAAGTTATCGCTTTTGATATTTCAAAATCCGATGAATTGATAGATTTAGGAGTAGAGTATATGCCGTTGGACGAGGTATTTAAACAGTCTGATGTCTTGTCTTTGCATTGCCCGCTCAATACTCATACACGTCATATGATCAATAAAAAGTCGATAGCCTTGATGAAAAAAGGAGTGATGATCATCAATACAAGTCGCGGAGCCCTGATTAATACTGTGGACGTTATTGAGGGACTTTCCAATAGAAAAATCGGGTATTTAGGTATTGACGTTTACGAACAAGAAGAAAACTTATTTTTTGAAGACTTGTCTGAAATCATTATCCAAGATGATCTCATCTTACGATTAAATGGCTTCCCAAACGTTTTGATTACGTCGCACCAAGCCTATTTTACAAAAGAAGCTATGGACCAAATCACGATAACAACTCTTGATAATATAAAAGCTTTTGCAAACCATCTGGAATTAGCCAATGAAATCAAATAGGATTATGTTTAAAGGAACTGAGGCCTACACTTAAAGTTTTTCTTGATCTGATATAGTTTTTGTAGCACTACTCTTTTCGATCTCAGTTAATGCTTATCTAAATTGGCTCTTTTGAAATCAAACAGAAAACCTTATTTTTATAACCATATCCTTAATTACAATCACTATCAAAATCAATTCTATGGCACTTAAAAATTTAAATAAAAGGCCTGATATTCAAACCTATAACAAACTCAACACCGTCTACCTTCAGTTGGAAAAGCTCATGGAAGTATTAAAAGTTAAATCTTTACCTAACTTTATCGTCGATTCTATCAATAGGAGTATTGAAGGCTTAAATTCAATTTCCGATTCAGCAAAAGACTTAAGATCTCAAATAAAAGCCAAGCAATCCAGCCTGATTAAGTAACTAGAAAAGGAGATTAAAATTGTACCTAAAAACTACTATCGCACTATGTGGTTGAGTCTTGGAATGGCTGCTATTGGGATACCAATAGGTGTTGTTTTGGAATGAGTCTAGCCAATATCGATTATTTGTCAATTGGTTTACCCATTGAACTAACGGTTGGAGTTGCTATTAGCTCATCTATGGATAAAAATGCTTTAAAGGAAGGACGCCAGCTCGATGTTCAAATTTAAGGTTACCGCTCAATTCTTTACCATATATTTTTGTCTTTGACTTTTGCAAACGTGACGCATGCCAAAAGAGTGATAAAAAATGTAATTAATGCTTATGTCGACATAAGATTACACCTATATTTGAGTTTTTTAATTACTGAGTATGGTTTATAAAAATACAGTACAATTCCTACGTTTCAGTATGTTATTAATCTGTAGCCATAGTTCAGGACTAGATCTTTAAATCTATGCAACAACTTACCAGTTGTCCTATTTGTAATTCCACTTCTATAGGTTCTTTTATTAAAACACCGGCTCAGATGCATTCGGATAAGGAATTGTTCAATTTCGACCAATGCGCTGATTGTCAACTGGTGTTTTTAAACCCCAGAGTGTCTTTAGATCAACTTAAAAACTATTACACGTCTCATTATTTACCTTACAGAGGAGCAAAGGCCTGGGGGAGGTATGAGCAATTGGTAGAGAACAGCCAGCGAAAGTTAGATGCAAAACGGGTAATGCGAGTGAAAGAGGCTCACAGCATATCTTCGGAGTCTTTAGTCTTAGATATTGGCTGTGGCAAGCCAAGCTTTCTTAAGGCTTGTCAAAAAAAGTTGAAATGTAACACTATGGGTATCGACTTTAGTGATGAAGGGTGGAAAGAGCAACCAGGTCATTTCGACGGATTAGACTTACAAGTAGCAGAAATTAAAGACTTACCCAGCAGTTTGAAGCCCGATGTCATTACCATGTGGCATTATTTAGAACATGATTATACTCCGCTTGAAAACCTAACTTATCTCAAATCCATTTCGAAACCATCCACAACACTCATTATTGAAATTCCCAATTTCGATTCCACGAGTAGAAAAAAATATGGCGAAAACTGGGCAGGTTGGCATACACCCCGTCACATATCATTATTCTCACCGAACAATATTGAGTTATTACTTCAGAAAAGTGGTTGGAAAGTCACTAAATTAATGGCTTACGGAACTATGAATCATTATATGCTTTATTGGATGAGTGAGATGGAGCAAAAGGGAATCAAGTGGGATAAAAATATGCAAGATGAGTTTTGGGAGTTTATGCGGGGGATGGTACTATTTATGCCGAAAAAATGGAAGGAGAAAAAATCTTCTCTTGGAATAATAACAGTCATTGCAACCCCACAATAGAGTCTTATTTTGATATTGTTTCGGATAAACGCTTATTTCCAGAGAGATATAACTAGTCTTATAAGATACATTTCAATCCAATAGACCACAAAGACCATGATTAATAAAACTTACTTTAAGCATTTTCCAACCCTTGAAAGTGAAAGACTTTTATTAAGAAAGTTAGAGTTGACTGATGCTTTAGAGATACTATCTATTCGTTCGGATGAAAGTGTTATGGTATATATGGATTCTGAAAGACAATCGACTGTAGAACAGTCTGAGCGATTTATTTCTATGAAGCTAAAAATGTATCAAGAAAACACTGGAATATTTTGGGCTATTATTGAGAAATCGACCAATACATTTGTAGGCGATTTTTCTTTTTTTAAGGTGGACCACAAAAACTCTAGAGGGGAAGTAGGATATACTTCAAAATCAGAATTCTGGGGAAAGGGCTATATGCAGGAAGCCATGATTTCTATTTTGAGTTTTGGTTTTAGAGAGTTAAAAATTCATAGCTTAGAAGCTCATATCAATCCTGGAAATAATAAATCTCGAGCGATATTGACAAAAATGGGATTTCAAAAAGAAGCCTATTTTAGAGAGAATCATTATTACGATGGAAAGTACTTAGATAGTGAAACTTATTCGCTACTCGCCTCTGATTTTAAAACTGATAAAAAATAAAGGCTAAAATGTGAACTTAGTACTTACCTAAATATGTGTGTTCCGAAATAAGGATAAATTCATTAAGAATTAGAGTTAAAGGCTTATTTTTATGTGTTCATAACAATTTGGCTATCAAATAATACAACCTATGAATATAGATTTAAAGCTTCAAAAGAACTTGATCATATTCGGAATACCCTTGTTAATCGTAGGTATAATGGTAGCCGTTGCGAAATCTCCCATTTTTATTGCAAACCCGAATAGTTTATCGATTGGAATTACTTTTGATTTACTTCTAACTGTCCCTCTTGTTTATTTTTTGCTCATCAGAAAAACAAGTATTCCAAAGACAACGCTAGTTCCTTTTTTAATCTTTGGAGTTATCATCTGTTCATTCATACTTCCAATTGAACATCAAAATTATCTCAGCCTTTTTAAGATTTGGGTGCTCCCCGTTGTTGAATTATCGATTTTATCATTTGTTATTTTCAACCTCCGTAAGGGAATAAAGCGCTTTAGACTAAACAAAAACGAATCTTTCGACTTTTTCACAACTTTGAAAAGCACCTGCTATGAGATTCTTCCCAGAGGAATAGTTATGCCAGTGGTCACCGAAATGGCAGTTTTCTATTATGGATTTTTGAATTGGAGAAAAAGAGAATTAAAGAATAATGAATTTACTTACCATAAATACAGTGGGACAATCGCCTTATTGATTACAGTCATTTTTATCGTAGCTATTGAGACTTTCGTTATTCATATTTTAGTACAAAGATGGAATAATACCGTCGCTTGGATTTTTACTTTTTTGAGCATTTATTCTGCCATACAAATATTAGGGCTTTTAAGATCAATGCCTAAAAGACCAATATCTATTGAAAACGGTAGGCTTTATCTTCGTTACGGAATTATGAACGAAACCACTATCGAACTCAATAAGATTGAATCGATTATACTTTCATCTAAAGATATTGAACCCACTACAGAAACACGACGATTATCGATTTTGGGAGAATTAGAAAGTCATAACCTAGTCATTCGTCTAAAGGAAGAAAACACCTTGTATGGACTTTACGGCATTAAAAGAAAATACAAAGTTTTAGCTTTATACGTCGACAATAAAGCAGAGTTCCTAGACCAAGTGAATAAATACATTCAATAACTAGGTACTAGTGTGATTGGTGTGACCTGAAAACTAAGGTCTCCGAGAGCCTACCTTAGATAGCAGATAAGTGTCCCGATCTTGATGGCAAGTGTAAAACAGAAAAATTAAATAACAAATCTAAAAATACTTTTTTTAAGATATTTTCAATAACTTAAGGTTTTGATAATGAGATTTAACGAGTAGATGATTTATCAAAATACATAACTTGAGCTTCAAATATTTTATAACTATGGAAAACCAAGACTTTAAGATTAGTATTAAGACAGTTTGGGTTTTAGTGATAGGGAATTTTTTACTAACTATTTTATGGGCATTTGCCAAAGTACAGCATTGGGAATTTTCTCAAGTACTTTTGACAATTGTACTAATTATTTTTTTCTCAACTTGGATAATTGTTTTTAGTGACATGGCAAAGAATAGAATAAACAATAAGTCCTTTTGGATGATTTCTATGTTCATTCTTCCAACCATTTCGCCTTTAATACCAAATTAAACCTATAATGTCGCAATAAATCGTCTCTTTTTCGCCTGCTTTTTATCAAAAATAATTACCGTAACTAAGGCTATGCTAATTATTTTAAACTTCAATCAATCAAAAAACCTGTGCTGAGCTACGTCGTAGTATAATTCAATTTATTTATACGGCATTATAAATTTAATTTGGTATAATTTATTTGATACAACGAAATAAATCAACAAGACTTGAGAACAGTTTTGGTCTGTAAAAGATTAATTTACGCTAATCTCTCCACCAACTCCTTTAAATCCTTTACTACCAAACTAGGCCTTGTTGACTTAGAATATAAAAACTTTCCTTGACGTTGGACAAAGGCGGTTTGTAAACCCACACGTTGAGCACCTATAATATCCCAGGCATGAGCAGCTATTAGCATGGCTTCATTGGGCTTTGCCTCCTCTTGGGATAAGACATTGCCATAGGTCTTAGGATGTGGTTTAAAACGCTTAACTGCTTCTACGCTATAAAGACTATCAAAATAAGATTCCAACCGGGAGAATTGCATCTGTTGTTCCAAAGTGCTTTGTCCGCCATTGGTTAAAGCTACGAGTCTAAAGCCTTTTGTAGCTAGTTGCTCCAAACCCACTACCACATCGGGGTGAGGCTGGAGTTGAGTGATGACTGAAAGGGTGTCTTTAATTTCTTGCTCCGAGAGGGAAACCGACAGTTGTTGGGCTGTCATCTCCAACGTTGCTGCACCAATGTCTCCAAAATCTTGGTAGTTATCGGTAAGCGTCTCTACCATAGCATATTGCAATAACTTAGGAAACCAAAGATCAAAAGCAAGGGTAGAGTTTAGCTTGGTGTTGATGAGTTCTTTTAAAGGCGTGAGGTCTAGTAAGGTTTCGTTCACGTCAAAGACGAGAAGTTTGGGTGCGGTGTCCATGAATTTGAGTGTTGCGTTTACATCGCTCGGTGATGCTCGGTTTGGGTTTTATAAGCCTTATATTTCTCTTTTACGTTTTTATCGAACTCCAGCGGGTGATTCAAGTTAGTCTCCACATCCTTTAAGCGTTGCTCGCCTCCCAAGATCACATCGATCTTCTTTTGTAAAAGGCCTTCGATAGATTTTTGAGCGACCAGATCGGCACTATCCATATTCTCCATCTTGGCCGTGATCATCATATCGGTATCCGTGGCGGTTGGGTAAACCGTCATCACATGAATGTTTTCAAAAATAAGCTCTCGGCGCATGGCTTCAGAAAAATGTCTTACGCCAGCTTTGGTAACGGCATACACCGAATAAAAGGGTTTGGCGATGTAACCAAGTCCGGAGGATATATTCATCAAGCCTGCTTCTTTGCTTTTTAATAAAAGCGGTAAGCTCTTTTTCGTGAGTAAAATGAGTCCGGTTAAGTTGATATTGATTTGATTAACGATATCGGCATCAGACAAGTCTTGTAAAGCTCCAGTACTTATTACACCAGCATTATTAATCAACAAATCGATATGATCCCATCTGGTGCTGACGGTCTTAATGATACGCTCGACATCTTCGAGTTGAGAAACATCGGCAGCGATAAGGATAAATTCAGCTTGCGGAAAATCTATCTTAAGCTTTTCTAGTTTGTCCTGACGTCTTCCTACCACAGCAAATTCTTTTACGCCCTGCAAAATCAATTCGTTGATAAGAGCTTTCCCTATACCAGCGCTTCCGCCGGTAATGAGTACTTTTTTATGATTCAGATCCATGAGTATTAAGTTTGATGATTATACCAATTTAAACCAATTATGTCGCCATAAATTGTTTTACCAAAACGAATTCGGTGCAGGCTTTTTTCGCTTGTTTTTTATTAAAAATAATTACCGAGTCTATGGCAATGCTAATTATTTTCAACTTCAATCCATCAAAAAATCCGTGCTGAGCTTCATCGTAGTATAATTCAATTTATTCATATGACATTATAAATATAATTTGGAAATAAAGATAAGCGGAACTTACTAGTTTATTGAGCAATGGTCTGTCTTTCACGTTTATTTAACCTGTTGAGGTTTATTGAGGCTTTATGTATAACCGTGTTCTTTAAAAGCATAAGCCTGAAAAAACCTTCAGCATAAAAAAGCCCTTAATTCATTAGGGCTTTTTAAGAGTAAAAAAACTATATTACTTCTTTATCATCCGTTTTATCACGATTTTTTGTTCTCCTTCAATAGTAATAATACAAACTCCAGCTGCTAGTTGGGAAATATCAAACTGTCCATCGAAGACATACCTATAAACATCTGGTCCTTGATAGTCTGTAACAAGATCTATAAAGTCATCGGTAGTTCCACCCACATCATCACTTCCAAGAAGAATAATATCGATGGGATCTTCCTTACTTTGCTTGTTTAACAATTCGGCGATTGTTTACTAATAAAGACAGTGTACAATTATCACGATTTACTGCAGATTATTGATTCTCTCATAGGAAAATTTGGTTTAAAGAAAACCATCGGTTTGTTGCGGGAAGCCGTAATTGGTGTTTTTTTATTAAGAATAGACAATTTACTGTGTTGGGACATACTTTTACTAAGACTCTAAATTACTGGTATTCAATTCCTATCTATATTAATTGCATAATGGGCTATTCAATACCGTTTTATTAAAAAGGGAACGGTTTATTAGGTAACCAGCGGTGCACTTCTTAGGATGTGGATCACAACTCCTCAGTAGTTTCAACGGCAGGTAAAGAGACCGCAAGGCTATCCATCAAAACAGGTGTTATCTCTAGTACTGGAGGTGCTAATAAGGAATCTTTAATTTTTAAACTTTCTAGGTAGGTACTGTCATTTTTATAATATAGAGAAGATTCCATAGCGTTGATCTGGCTGTAATCTGGACAAGGAAAGTAGGATTGATCGTATTCAAAATTGGTTAAAAAAGACCTTTTCCAACTACTTAAACTTTTAAACATAGAAGCTACCATAGGCATTGCGGTACTTGCACCACTACCCATATACGTACTTTTAAAATGCACCCGTTTATCACGAGCACCTACCCAAGAACCTATAACAAGTTCTGGTGAGCAAGCTATAAACCAACCGTCGCTATTATTCTGTGTGGTTCCTGTTTTCCCTATTATATTATAAGGAATGTTGTAATTACTAAATCCAGCACCGGTCCCATTTGTTAATACGTCACCCATCATTTGCTGAAGTTTTTTGACATTTTTTGTGCTGGCTACGTAGCCTTCATATTTAGGTGTTGCTTGAAATAAAATAGTTCCTTTTTGATCGGTTATTTTTTGAATCATGTAGGGCTTCACCAGACGTCCACCGTTAGAAATGCTAGCGTATGCCGTCACCATTTCCATCAAGCTAATAGGAGCTGTTCCTAAAACTATGGAAGGAACTTCTGGAATATCAGAGGTGATCCCCATCTTCCTTGCTTTTTTGATTGTATTGGAAACACCTACTTGCAATTGTAAGGCTGCCGAAATGGTATTCACACTGTTAGAAAGCGCACCGTGTAAACTATAGCTTCCGCCATAGCTACCATCAGAATTTTTGGGCTGCCAGTCTTCATATTTGCGATACGTACGTAGAGAGTTGTCGAAATAATCGCATGGATCAACACCTTGTTCTAGCGCTGTGAGAAAGGTGATAGGTTTGAAGGTAGAGCCTACTTGATTTTTGCCTTTTACATTGTCGATTTGAGAAAATCCGTAATCAATACCGCCTAGATATCCCATAATGGCACCACTGCGGCTGTTTATGGCTAGAATTCCAGTGTGTAAGCGCACTAAGGAACTGATAATACTGTCTTCCACAGTCTGCTGCCGCTGCTCAAATCCCTTTCCTATTTCCCAGTATTTTCTCGCTTTTGTTTTTTGAAGGTATTGATTGATGTCGCTTTCCGTTTTTCCTTCTACTATCATTTTTTTTACAATAGGCTGCATGGACATGAGTTTTTTAATAAAGGCCTGCTTTCCACCTTCTGCAGTTTTACTGGTCCAGTTCTTATCCATTAAACTTTGTAACCTCAGCATCTGGCGTTCCATAGATCGCTCTGCATACCGTTGTATATTAGGTTGCAAAGTGGTGTACACTTGTAACCCGTCCAACTCAAGATCATATACTTCGCCATCAGGTCTGGGATGAGCTGCTGCCCAAGAGTCAAACTCTGCTTTTACGTAGTCTTTGTAATATCCAGAAAGGGAAGAGTTTTTTTGTGCGGGACTATATTTTATAGCCAATTCCGTTTTGGCAGCATCAGCTTCTTCTTGAGTAATGGCCTTATTTTTCACCATCTGTGCAAGTACAACATTCCTGCGAATTGTGGAGTTAATAGGATTTTTACGGGGATTGTAATAGGTTGTTGCTTTAAGGACTCCTACCAATGTGGCGCATTCTGACAGATTCAATTCTGCTGGCTTCTTACTAAAAAACCGTTGTGAAGATTTCTCGATTCCATAAAGGTTTTCCCCAAAAGACACCGTATTAAAATAAAGCAGCAGCAGTTCTTCTTTTGTATAGATGTTCTCCAAGCGTTTGGCAATAATAAGTTCCCGCATTTTATTGATGGGGGTGCTTAATATCGATATTTCTTTGCGTCCAAAAATATTTTTGGCAATCTGCTGGGTAATGGTACTGCCACCGCCTTTTCCTTGCTGCATTAAAATGGATTTTACAAAAACTCGGGCATAACTCTTATAATCAATACCAGAATGTTCGTAAAACCGTACATCTTCAGTAGCTACTAAAGCCTTGATTAAATAGGGGTTTAACTCTAAGGAATCAATATTACTACGGTTTTGAAGATAGAAATAAGCGATTGGTTTTTCATCACTTCCATAAATAGTCGAGGCGACTGGGTTTTCTAACTTGGCTAGTTCATGCTCATTAGGCACACGACCAAATAGTCCTGCGTAAGTACCTAGAAATAGAATTCCTACAAAAGCAAAGCCTGCAAGCACCAAATAACCACATGAAATGAATGGATGTGTCCTCAAATACTTAAAAAAGTTCCTAGCTTTAGCGGCTATTTTTATTTGAAATGCTGTTGGAGTCATCAGTAAATGCTAAGGTGATAGTTGTAACGAATTTAGCATGTTTTACAGTAATAATTGATTTATTATTTAATCCATATAAACGGGCTCAATTACCTATTTTATAGGGTTTAAAACAGCTGCATTTTTATTATAAATAAACTGGCTTTCTACCAATTACTCCACTTAGAGTTGGTAGACTGATATCTTCCATGCTTGCAAGCATAGTTAAGCAGGTTTAGCTTTTTCTACGTAAAACAAATTTTAGGTCGTGGAGCTATCAAAGGTGTACCCTCTGTAAAATCCAATTAAAAAATCTACAAACCATTTTATAGCTAAGAACATAAACCACACTACAGCCACTGAAATATGCCATAAAAGCTTAATGATATTTATAAAAAGACTCACCGCTAAAAAGAGCAATTGAAGCGTAGCTGCATTTTTACCCCTTAGCTGAACACCTCCTAATTTAAAACTCGAGTAATTGGGTTTAAATAGATTATAAGAGCCTCTTTTGTTTTTTATGGACGTACTCACACCCCCTTTTGAAATATTAAAGTTGAAAGGACCACCCTTATATCGACCTATAAATTGAAAGTTTCCACGTTGAAACCCCATTCTAGCTCCTTTAAACAGTCTTTTATGAAGCCTGACACCATGATTGGTATTTATGGTAGCTCCATAACCCTCTTTTGCAAGCGTTTTAGTAGCAGAAAATCCTCCTGTTCTCGAAACGCGGACAATCTTACCGCGATATTCTATCCTCTTTTTTGATGGTTTACTATTTTCAGACATTGATGAATTATTCTTGACTACCCTTTAAGGTTAATTAATTTTCAACTTTAATATGGGTCTAATTTGTATAGAGAGTGTAATGATTTAGCTTGTATGTATTTTACACTGCTAATTAATTATAAAATGCTTTTAAAACTAATCAATGTAAATCAACCTCCCAATCACCTCCCTTAAATCTTTATCTGTAAGAGTTTCATACTTATTTATCGTCATCTCCAAATTTTTAATTTCTAAAGCTTCATACTGTGCCTTTTTGCTATTCTTGATATATTTAATAATTCCATTTTGGTAATCACTTCTAGGTCTTTTCAACTTAGGAGTTTGGATGTCAGTTGACACATAAAAATAAATGTTTGAATCAATTTTAAGACATGCTAAGCAAGCTATTAATTCCATATGAATAAATAGTGCTTGTACCAAAGTAATGTCATCTAGCTCTAAAGAATTTCAAGTTGTATTACTATTTCATCAATGGAACTAGCTATGATATAAAAGCTGCTCATAACTAAGTATATGGCTCGCCGATAGGCCAGCGTTGTATATCTTGTTAACTGATCTAGGATTTGCAAGTAAGGGAGAATTCGAGGAGTCGACACCTTCACTAATTTTAGACCACATTTATCGATCCATCTGCTAACACCTATAGAATTGAACAAACAAAACAAACTCAAAAGGAAATAATACAAACCAAAAAAGCTTAACGATGCTAACATCATTAGGCTTTTTGTTATAAATCTAATTCTTGGGTCGACACCGAAAAAGGATTTTAATAAAAATTTTGTCACTTCGAGTGTTTTTTACGAGCGGTAGCGAGATAAGAAAATGTATCGAGAAGCAAAGCTGGACTGAGTTCTCGATACAAATTCCAACAGCTGTCGCAGTTGAAATTCAACTCGAACTGACGATAAATTTATTTATTTTTCCATAAATAAGCTTTTTCAATGTGGACTCATTTTTTAATAATCTGCATCCGTTATCTAGGACTAGACACTAAGCTTAATGGAGATTATTCATCACCTAGCATAGCAAAAAACTTATCTAGATTTGGCATAATCACGATTTGTGTTCTTCTGTTTTTTGCCATATTGTCTTTAGTATTGTTTGGTACTAAAGGATCATAACTAGATCTCCCAGCGACAATCAACTGCTCGGAAGCGACTCCAAATTTATCTTCAAGTCGTCTCACAATTGCAGCACTTCTTCTAGCACTAAGATCCCAGTTATCTAAAATATAACTATCTTTTTTTAAAGTTCTACTGTCGGTGTGTCCTTCTACCAAAACTTCTAGAGAAGGCTCAGACTTTATAACTTTTGCAATTCTGGATAAGATTTCATCTGCATCACTTCCCACTCTAAAACTACTGTCACCAAAAAGCAGGTTATCGTCAATATTGATTTTCACCATAGTTTCTTCAATGGAAACGTTGAGGTCACCCACAGACTCTCCCATATTTTTAGAAATGTTGTGAGCAATAGCGATGTTCAACGAATCTTTTAAAGACTTAGCACCTGCGAGTTTAGCAGCAGGAACGTCTTTTAAAGTTTTTCGCATTGCAGCTTTGTTCTTTTCAGATAGGACTAAGCTTTCGTTTGGCACTTGCACCATCATTCCTTCTTTCTCTGTACTTAAGGAGGCTATTTTGTTATTGTAACGCTCCACGCGCATTTCAATCTGCTCCATTTGATTTTCCAGATCTTCTTTTTCTACACGCGTTTGCATGAGCTCAGATTTCGTCTCATCCAAATTACCCTCTAGTTCTGTATATTTCTTTTTGGATACACAGCTAGCAAGAATAGCAGATAGACTCACGGCCAAAAATAATGTTCTTTTTTTCATCATAGTTTTATTTAAGTTGACGTAAATAACGGCATTTTGCTAAAACATGTTGTCATGTGATACTTAGTATTTTATTAAAATTAGTGAATAAAATCTAAAAGCATACAGTTATAAGCCTTTCTATACGAGGGTTTAAGGCCTGCCTTTGAAAAATAAATATCCTATATTTTATTTCAATTTTTGGACGAGATGTTATCGGGATAGTATTTTTTTAAGCGTTTTGGTGAAACACCTAGTTTGAAAAGCATCACCAAAAGAAAGTCTACAGTAATTTGAAAAATGAGCCCATTCTTTTGAAAACGTCGGCCGGAAGTGACCACGGCTAGCTTAGACTTTTTAAAACGGCCTTCACGCCTTAGCCGATGTTGAATCTCGACATCTTCCATAAAGGGAATAGGTTTAAAACCATTGATGGTATCAAAAACACGTTTCTCAATAAACAGGGCATGGTCACCATAAGTGAAAAACTCAAGGTTCCATCGACTGAACCAAGTGTAGATTTTAAAAATAGGATTTGGGTCGTCCACAACTAGTCTGAAACTACCACCCACCGTATCCTTAGCTTTACAAAGTTCACAGATAGAGGCGTAGGCCTCCTTGGGGAGAAAGGTATCCGCATGAAGAAATACCAAGATGTCTCCTTGTGAGTGTCTAGCCCCTAAATTCATTTGTAAGGCTCGACCTTTTGGAGCGCAATAACGCTTCACCTCAGGAAAGTCTTTTACGATTTCTAAAGTTCGATCATCACTCCCCCCATCAATCACAAGGATTTCAAAATTTCCAATTAATTTTAAAGTATGCGTTAGGGTTTTTGCTATATGTGTTTCTTCGTTAAGGGTAGGTATGATGATACTAATAAGCATAAGGCAACAGGCTTCTTGGCGTTAAGCGAACTTAGATCAAATTCAGAATAAAACAGCTCTATACTGAATGAGTTTGTACATAAAAATCACAAAAAACGATAAACTTGCCATTAGCTCCAAAACCGTAGACGTTAAAAAGCCTAGAAAAGATCCTAGTGCTGCTTTTAAAGCGGGCTGACTTGCCTTTTTGGCAAAAATCACTTCACCTAGATAAGCCCCAACAAAGGGACCGATGAGAATTCCTAAAGGAATAGGAGCAAGGAGGCCTACCACAAGTCCAACCCCTGCACCATACATCCCAAATTTACTACCTCCTAGTTTTTTGGTCCCTAGAATAGGAATGATATAGTCAAGGATTAAAATGACCAACGTGATTGCCAGTGTGATCCAAAGCAGACTGGAACTCACTTCAACTTCGGGAACCCAGAATAATAATAAAATCCCCAACCAGCTGATGATTAATCCGGGAACTACAGGAAGAACACTGCCTACCAGGCCAACAAGGCAACAGATAAACCCTAGGCTAACTAAAAGTATACTCATCGTGAAATTCTGTAAAATTGAACTTAAAACTAAAGAATTAGCTCCACTAATCCCGTATTTTTGTCAAAACTATTGAAATGAGTTCACTTTATATTCATATTCCCTTTTGCAAACAAGCTTGTCATTACTGTGATTTTCACTTTTCGACCACCTTAAAGTACAAGTCTAAGCTGGTGAGGGCGATTTGCAAAGAACTCATCTTGCGTAAAACCGAACTCCCAGCAGCAGTAGAAAATATTTATTTTGGAGGAGGGACGCCTAGCTTATTATCACAAGAGGATTTAGACCTTATTTTTGAAACTATTTATGCGCATTATGAGGTTGTTGAGCAGCCAGAAATTACGCTGGAAGCCAATCCAGATGATTTAGATCTGGAGTACCTACAGATGTTGTACAAGACCAAAGTTAATAGGTTGAGTATTGGAGTGCAGTCCTTTTTTGAAGTGGATTTAAAATTGATGAACAGAGCTCACAATGCTGAAGAAGCTGAATCTTCTATTTTGCTGGCTAAACGGTTTTTTGATAATATCTCAATCGACTTGATTTATGGTATTCCCGATATGGATGTGGAGCGTTGGAAAGCCAATCTAGCGAAGACTATAGAACTCGAAGTGCCCCATATTTCTAGTTATGCCTTAACGGTGGAGCCCAACACACCCCTCAAGACGTTTATTGATAAAGAAATTATACCACCAGTAGACGACGATCTAGCCAAATTGCATTTTGATATTTTGGTGGAAACGATGATGGTACATGGCTTTGAGAATTATGAATTCTCCAACTTTGGGAAACCTGGGTATTTCTCTCAAAATAATACGGCCTATTGGACGGGCAAGTTTTATCTCGGCATTGGACCTTCGGCGCATAGTTTTGTCCATAACACCAGAAGTTGGAATATCAATAACAATCCAAAATACATCAAGGCTATAGAAGCAGATGAACTGCCTCACGAACAGGAAGTCTTGAGCACTACAGATCGCTATAACGAATATGTTATGACACGATTACGGACCAAATGGGGCGTGGATATGAAATATGTAGAAAAAGAATTTGGGTTGGTTTATGCAGCCTACCTAACAGAGCACCTGCAAGACTTTCGGCTGCGTGGTTTACTAGTGCTTAAAGACGATTTGCTTCAGGTGACGGGGGAAGGAAAATTCCTATCGGACGGGATTGCGTCAGAATTATTTATGCTCAACCTTAAATAGATAGTAAAGTTGTGTCTACCCTTAAATCATGGCTTATGAATATCGAAGAACTCAGAGACTATTGTTTAAGCCAGCCACAAGCTACCGAAGACTTTCCTTTCGATAAGGACACACTAGCCTTTAAAGTTAAAGGTAAAATGTTTGCCTTAACCTCTCTAAAGAAATGGGAAGCTGGTGATTATAGCATCAACCTAAAATGCGATCCTGCCAAAGCAATCGAGTACAGAGGAAAATATCCCGATGAGGTTTTTCCAGGGTATCACATGAACAAAAAGCATTAGAACACTGTGGTCGTAGATGGCTCTCAACTTTCTCCAAAATTCATCAAACACCTAATCAATCATAGTTATGAGTTGGTGTTGAGTAAACTTCCAAAATCTAAACGAGAAGGATTGATCCATAAGCCCGGAAGATAAACATCATCATTTCATAGCAGTAGATAGTTCAATAACTCTATTTTTGCAATTCAATTTTATACTTATGCCCACACCAGGATCTATTTATTCTGAATTTATTTCTCGATATACCACAGATTTAAAAGCAATAAAAACTCAATTGCTGTGGTCCAGCATGCTGCGCTTAGCCGTATTTATAGCGATAGCCTTTGCGATGTACTTTTTTTGGTCCTCCACAAGAGTCGTCATTGGCTCTGTGATACTTGGAATTGTACTGTTTTTGATTTTAGTCACTAGGCACTCTAAAATCCAGTATAAAAAAGCAAAGTTGAAAGCTTTGCTTCAACTCAACCAAACCGAACTTCGGGTTTTAGACCGTGAGTTTTCTGACTTACCCACAGGAGAAGTCTATAAAAATCCAGAGCACGCCTTTAGTCAGGATATCGATATTTTCGGGAAACATTCCTTTTTTCAATACCTCAATAGAACAGCATTAAAAGAGGGAGAGGAAAATTTGGCTTCCAAATTGACCTCAAATTCTATAAACGACATCGAGCTCAAACAAGCTTCTATCCAAGAATTAGCCGAAAAAGTGGAGTTGAGACAACACTTTACTGCCGATGCGATTTTGGTGGATACAAAAACCAAGGCAAGCAGCATCGTGAAATGGATAACCGCTTACCAGCGTTTTGTTCCTAAGGCGATGGCTTGGATACCAAAGGTGTTTTCAGTGCTATCTTTAGCTGTTATTATTGGTTATTTTTTCAATGTCCTCAGCGGTGCTCAACTTTTGCTTTGGTTTTTGATTGGTTTAGGGATTACTGGTTTTTTCTTGAAACGCATCAATGAATTGTCTAGTCATGTGAGCCAGGCGCAGAGCACCTTTCAGCAGTATTTCAAACTATTAAAATTTATCGAAGATGCTGAATTTAATTCGAGTTTACTTCAATCTTTTCAGTCAAAAATCCATTCAGATTCAGCTAAAGCGAGTCAGATTTTGAAAGTACTTTCAAAACATATCGATGGCCTTGACCAAAGGAATAATATTTTACTTGGTATTGTTTTAAATGGATTTATGCTTCGTGATCTTACGCAATCTCTTAAGATTGAAAACTGGATCGCCCAACATGCTTCTCAGGTTGAAAGTTGGTTTGAAGTGATCGCCGAGATCGATGCCTATAATAGTTTGGCCAATTTCCAATTCAACCACCCAGATTATGTTTTCCCTAGCATAAAGGACTCAGGAAGCTTTACCAAAACTGAAGGTGCTGTTCATCCTTTGATAGACCCTAAAGACGCGGTACGCAATGATTTTGAAATTAAAGACAATCAGTTTTTTATCATTACGGGAGCCAACATGGCTGGGAAGAGTACCTTCTTGAGAACAGTTTCTACACAAATCGTTATGTCCAATGTAGGCTTGCCCGTTTGTGCAAAGTACTGTGAGTATGTTCCTACAAAATTGATCACCAGCATGAGAACGGTCGATTCTCTCGCCGACGAAGCCTCTTATTTCTTCGCTGAATTAACTCGACTCAAATACATTGTAGATAAAATCGAAACCGATAAGTATTTTATTGTTTTAGATGAAATTTTAAAAGGCACCAACTCTACAGATAAAGCCATTGGCTCCAGAAAATTTGTGGAGCGTTTGGTCAAAGCCAATGCTATTGGGATTATTGCAACTCATGATCTAAGCCTCTGTGAGGTTGCTGATGAATTACCACAGGTTCAGAATTATTATTTTGATGCCGAAATCATCAACGACGAACTCAATTTTGACTACACCCTTAAAAATGGAATATGCCAAAACATGAATGCCTCGTTTTTACTTAAGAAAATGAATATTGTGGAGTAAACTAAGCCTTACTTTTTGACCCGCTTTTCGTTTTGCTTGATAAAGGCATCCCAACCGGTATAGGATTTTCCTAGCTCAGGCTTACTGCTATTATAAAAATGACATACGGCTGCTGCAAGTCCATCGGTAGAGTCCAAATTTTTGGGAAGCTCTTTGATTTTTAGCATTTGCTGTAGCATTTTAGCGACCTGTTCTTTACTGGCGTTTCCGTTTCCTGTAATGGCCATTTTAATTTTCTTGGGCAGATATTCTGTAATGGGGACTTGTCTAGATAAGCCTGCTGCAATAGCGACTCCTTGCGCACGCCCAAGTTTCAACATGGATTGGACATTTTTACCAAAAAAAGGCGCCTCAATAGCAATTTCATCGGGATGGTAGGTATCGATAAGATCGATGGTCCGGTCAAAAATCAGTTTGAGTTTAGTGTAAGGATCATCGTACTTTTTAAGCATTAGTTCGTTAAGTTGAATAAATTTCATCTTGTTATTGACAATCTCGATGACACCAAATCCCATGATAGTGGTTCCTGGATCTATGCCTAAAATAATTCTTTCTGTCGCCAATCGCTTATTTATTCGTTATTTTGTAATGTGAAATTCCCTTACAAAACTAAGCAATTCTGGACGTTAGCTGTCAAATTTTTGATAGTAAGTCTAAGTTTTATCGTGATTTATAAATTTATCCAAGAGGTACCAAACTCACATTGGCAACTGATTTATAATTCTTCACAGCTTTTTATATTACTGGGGATAGGAGGGTGTTTCTCTCTATTGAATTGGATAATAGCGGAAGATACTATTCTATACCATTATTCAGATCAGCGGGATTGAAGATTTGTCTACCCTTTTAACGCTTTTATTTTCCTTGTCCAGTCTCTCTGGAAGTTTCGAATGGAAAGGTCGTCGGTTTTCCAAGTAATTATTGTAAAATAATAGGAATTTGAGTGCGTAGAGCAATGGGAACACTCCTCTTTTGTGCGGGATAGGCTTCAGGAAGTTGAAAGATAGCTTCTTCAAGCCATGAATTGATCTGCGGGTTTTTTAATTTGACTTGACTGGGAATAACGACCTGTTGAATAGAGGTTTTCCCTTCGACATTGATAAATAAATCTACCAAAATCGTGTCTTGTTCCTTGTTGGAGGTTGAGATTTCCTCTTGACTTAAGCGTAAACTGATACTGTTTTTGATTTCATCTTCAAAGCAAGTTTTGCTCTCTGCTTTTGAAGTGACTACTCCACAGGTTTGGAAGGTTGGGTAAAAATCAACTTCTTTCCAATTAATAGAATTGAGTTCCTGTTCCAAGATTTCATCTGCCGATTGCTTTTTGAAATTGAAATCTTTACAAGATAAAAGGCTAAGTATAAGAAAAAGGGTTAACCACCGATTCATATAGTAAATGTAATCAAATGCTTTCTTTTGAAGAGGTTTTGTTTTTGGATTCTATCCATAGCGACATGTATTTTGTACTTTGGGTGGTGTGGTGCATCAAGATTTGACCTATAAAATTTTGTTGTCGATGTCCCTCCAAATTGGAGTTGAGTTTAGTTAAGCGTTTAAAGAAATTGGCAGAGTGCACTTTGTACTGAAAGCGTTTATTGATAATCTGGAAGCCATTGCGCTGCGCTATCTTCCAACGCTTAGGCATAGTGTATAAGTTTATGGCTTGCCTTGCTATTTCTTCAGCCGAGTTGGCAATTTCTCCACACCAAGGTAAATCTCCACAAAGTCCTTCTGCACCAACAGTGGTGGTAATAGAGGGAGTGCCGGCTTTCATACTGTCTATAAATTTGCCTTTAAGGCCAGCGCCAAATCGGACAGGACCCAAAAGAACTCTAGCATTTTTAATACATTCAATAGCGTTTGGAGCTCTGCCTTTTATTAAGAATCCTTGTTTTGGGTTATGAAGTTGCTCCACCTTTTGAGAGGTGTAGGCACCATACACATGCAGCTCTGCTTCTGGGATAGCAATTTTAATAAGTGGCCAGATCTCTTCCTTTAAAAAGAGGGTTTTGTCCCAATTGGGGGCATGTAAGAAATTACCTATACTAATGAAGTTCTGGCGATCTTCAAAGGTCGGTAACTCACGGATATGCTCATCTTTGATGGGCTTGAGTAAGAATGGCATATAAAGAAGTAAACGTCGACTCACCTTAAACTCATCGACCAACAGCTCAATTTCTGCTTTAGAGATGATCAAGCTCATGTCCGATCTTAAAATCGAAGCGATTTCCCGCTTAGCCGTATCAGAATATAGAAACTCTTTTTTGAAGGCTTTCTTTTCTTTGTAGGCTTGTTGTCTGCCTTTTCTTAAAAAATGAAGATCCTCAGTATCTAAAATTCGAATCGCTTCGGGGCAGTGTTCGGCGACTCTCCAACCAAATTGCTCTTCCATCATAAACCGATCAAAAAGCACGTGAGTAGGCTGCTCTTCATTGAGAAACTCATCAAATACTGAGGTATTGACCTCTATTTGTTTTTGTCGAATTCCCAGCCCTTCTAAATCCTCGGCATGTTCTGAAAACTTAGCTGGAGAGGCATAAACGATATCAAACTTTCGTTTCAAAAACAATTCGATGAGTTGCATCATTCTCCCTCCAGCGGCCGAAGAATTTGGCTCAGGCCATACAAATCCAATAATTAAAAGTTTAGACCTACTCATAGTTTTTAAAATCGTTTTTTGCGAAAATCGTCAAATAAGCTAAATTTTGATAAAGATATCCGACTTATTTTTTGATACATTTGAGTTTAAATAAAAAGTAAATGAGCAAGTTGGATTTACAGCCCGAGCTTTGGGTAGAAAAGTATGGGGATTACTTTTTCTACTATACGGTGTCAAAAGTAAATGACAGGGAAACCGCTAAAGACATTGTGTCTGAAACTTTTCTTGCAGGATTAAAATCCAAAGCCAACTTTGAAGGTCGATCTTCAGAAAAAACATGGTTGTCTTCTATTTTGAACAGAAAAATCGTGGATTATTACCGCAAAATTAATTCCAATAAAGGCAAAGCCGAAGTCAAAATAGATTATACGAGCCAGGACCAAGACGGGTCTTGGCTTGAGGAGCAGGTGTCTAATTCAGATTCGGCAGAAAACCAGATGGAAAATAAAGAATTGGGAGAAGCTATTTTAAGCTGTCTAGAACACATTAACCCTAAGCATGCTGAAATCTTTAAGATGAAAACGATGCAGGATTATGATAATGAGGTCATTTGTAAGGATATGGGGATTACTTCGTCTAATTTATGGGTCATAATCCACAGAGCTAGAACAGCGCTTGCTTCGTGTTTGGATAACTCTTGGTTTAAAACATAATAATGAAAGATACATTAGAACAAAAAATACCTGCCTCTTGTCTAAAAGTTGCAGAATTTAGCGATAAAAAGCAATATGCTGAAGCTACGTTTTGGGAAAGACTAAGGGTACGGTTTCATATTTTACATTGTAAACACTGTTATACCTATCATCATAAAAATAAGGAGTTAACAGCGCTTATAAAGAAACATGAATTTAAGTTGTTGTCCAAATTAGAGAAAGAGGACATCAAGGCGAAGCTTAGCCTATAAAAAGAAATTCCATACCAGTCCAAACCTGATGGCGAAATCCCGATAAGGGTAGCGAGGAGCAGAAAAATTGCTATTTCCTTGAAATAGGGTAGTAAAATTTTCAAATTTTAAGTAAACCCTAGCCTCTCTTATTTTAGCATTTATAAAATAGTCTGCAGTGTAGAACCCTCCAAGTTCTTGAAAATCCTGAATCGCAAATTCTGAAAGTATAGGATCGTAAGCCTTGCTCATAAAGCTAGTAAAGTAATTGAAGGTTAAACCCGTTTGCAAGTAAAGCGCTCTGTCGAAGAGGTAGTTGTCGTAGAATAATGAGTTTCTGGTCACTATTTCAGGGACTGGAAATACAGACTCTCCACCTAAAACATTTTGATACATAATGGTATTGGCTAGATTTAAATTGCCGTATTTGAAATCTTTTTCAGCTTTTATTTTAAAGTAGCTAATCTGTTGGTCAGTCTGTAAAGGTCTTACCAAACTATCTGCCACTGCTCCTTCAGCAGTTCTTTCAAAGCCGAAGTAAGCATGATTGTCGATTTGAGTAAGCGAGGCACTAACTTGGCCATATATTTTAGATTCAGCTTCCACCTCTATACGTTGCGTATTGACATTATCAAAATCGGGATTGTACCAGTTGTAATTTTCGTAATCGCTTTGGTTTAGAATCCAGTTGAAGTTAGGTGCAGAGGAACTTATATCTAATTTTGCTGCAAACTGTAAAGAATCGGAGAGCGTCATACTCGCTTTCCCATGAACTTCATACCCATCATAATCACCGGTAATATTATAGGCGGCTTGGCCTTCTAGCTTGAAGGCTTTATACCTTTTTAGGTAAGTTCCCCCTAGGCTTACAATATCCGTTTTTAAACGGTTAGGAATGGTTTGGTCTTCATTCACTAGGATTGTTCTATACCCGTAATTAAGATTTTGATGCCTCGCCATAAAACCTATTCTGCCCAAATACCTTTGGTAATACGATAAAATCATGGTATTGGAGACGTTTTGATATTCCACCTCATCGTTTAAGTTTGCGCTTTCAAAACTTACTCCAAAAATCGCATTGGCCGTCCCTTGAGTGAATTGATATTCTTTGTCTGTAAAATCTAAAATATGGTTTAAGCGGACTTGTCCATTCTGGGTGGAATCGTTTCCCGGTCGTATGTTGTAAAATTGATTGAGATAAAAACGTTTAGCATCTAGCTTGGTCTCTGCATTGGTAAGTCTAATCTCCGCTGTAGCTCTGTTCTGAACCTCTTCTATTTCATCGATAAATTGTTGATTGGCTCTGTCGGTAAGTCCACCGCTTTGTTGATTCAAGATATCCTGAGTTGCAAAATGCGATCTTACAAAATACCGGTTATCGGTAGTTCTATAGTTGAGTCCTAGTCTTAAATTCCCTGTACTGGCCAGAGATCTTTGGTAGTTTCCTAAAGATCGCAAACCTTTATAGGCTATGGAAACATTTAGGTTTGGTTTTAGATTGGTTGCAAATGTCGCATCTATGTTTTGTCCTTGTTCATAGACCGTTCTAAAGTATAATTCGGTGAATGGGGTAGGAACTTCGTAATAGGGAATATCCTCTACTTCCAGATAATTGAAATGTTTTGCTCTTGCTCCAAATCTAGGTACGGCATTGAGATTATTAAAGGTATACCCTAGCTCGTTATAAGGGAGGCCAACATTAGCAAAAGGCAATAATTCGAAATCGTCTTTACGCAAATAATTATAGGCATAATCCTTACGAATACTCAATGTGGTATCCACATAAGTAGTGTCGTTCCTTATGCTGATGATTTTGTATTTGGAGATTTTTGGTTTATCTCGATCGTCTTTAACGGAAGTAGTGGTTTCTCCACGTTGATTGGTTTGATCTTGTGGACGATTACTTCTCTTTAATTGTTTATCTTGAGCGAGAGACAAGGAGGAAAAACCGAGAATAAAAATAAGAGAATATACCAGTTTCATTACTAATTTTAAAACGTGAGCAAAAGTATCATTTTTACTTAACTTTAGATGTATTTTAGAAATCGATATGGATTTTCATATTTTTGACTTTTCAATATAATTATGCTTCACCCTTATTTCCAATCCGAAAAACTAGAATGTGGTACCGATGAAGCTGGTCGTGGCTGTTTAGCAGGTCCAGTCACCGCAGCAGCGGTTATTCTTCCTAAGGATTTTAAAAATGAACTACTAACTGATTCTAAGCTGTTGACTTCTCGTAAACGTGAGCTTTTAGAAGTTATTTTGAAAGAGAGTAGTGTAAGTTTTGGAATAGCCCACATTATGATGGAAACGATAGATGAGATCAATATCTTAAATGCTTCCATAAAAGCCATGCATGCCTCTATACAACAACTTACACCAGATCCTGAGTTGATTTTGGTCGATGGAAATAGATTCCATACCTACCCAAATATTCCTCACCAATGTATTGTAAAAGGAGATTCTAAATTCCTGAGCATAGCGGCAGCTTCCATTTTTGCCAAAACGGCGCGAGATGCCTATATGAAGACTATCGACAAAGAATTTCCTATGTATGGTTGGGCTCAAAACAAAGGCTATCCCACAAAAGCGCATCGGAAGGCTATCCGAGAGTATGGAATTACCAAATACCACAGGAAGAGTTTTAAATTACTGCCAGACCCAGAAGGAACCTAAATTTTAAAACCAACCTATAGAAAGTAACCAAAATTATAATTTTCAGCTTAATTTTGTCATTAAATTTTTTCTGTCTATGCGTTTCTCACTTTTGATGTTTTGTGTTTCGTTAAGTGTCATCTCCTGTGATTTTAATGCAGAATCGACCCAGGGCGAGTTGATCGATTTTATCCCGTCAAAATCCATTTTGGTATTGGAGTCTGAATCGCTTTCAGAAACCTTGGATGATTTTATATCGACAGACTTATTCGAGAATAATAAATCTTTGCCTTTATTTAAAGAACTGCAAGAAAACTTCAGGTTTGTTAAGTATTTTGAACAAGATGCAGAAGCTTTTTTGGCGGTAACCCCAATTGGAGAAAGAGAACTTGCCACGTCTTTAATCATTAAGGATAAATATTTGAACTTAGATTCGCTTCAGTTATCCAAGGAAAAGAAAATCGAATATGCTGGAAAATCTATCTCAGAATTTAATCTAAAGGGATTTACATTTTATTCAACTCTTCTTAACCGTGTAAGAATCGCTTCCGAGTCGAAACTGATTATCGAAAATGTGATTCGCGCCCATAATAATCAATTCAAATTCGATGCTATTTTCTATAAAGCCCATAAGGCAGCAACAGGAAATTCATCCCTGTTTATAAATCTGGAGGAGGCCCATTACCTTTACAAAAATGAATTCGATCAACTTTCTCCAAAGTCTTTACAGGGTTTGGGGAAATGGCTAAGTCTCGATCTGGATGTCTCTAGGGGGAATTTAAAATGGTCTGGGGTGATTCTCTCGCAGGAGAATTCCAAAAAATTACATTTATTTAAAGGGACTTCGCCAACCTCCTTTAGACTTCATGAAGTGACACCCACCAATGCTACTGGGTTTATGAGCCTCAGTTTTTCTAGCTTTGAAACCCTTCAGAAGAATAGAGCAAGTCAGAATCATTCAGCCACATCCTCCTTTAAGTCTCTTTTTGAGAACACAAACGAAGTAGGAGCTATTCAACTGGAAAATGGAGCTTTGGTGTACGATATGATTAGTAATAATGTCACTCAAGCATTAGATTCTCTTAAAGTCATCAGCGAAGAAGAAAGCAGTTTTAGGAATCAGACGATTTATAGTTTTGAACCAGAGAATGTCTTTGCAGATTTCTCTCCTTTGCTGTCCAATCATAAATTTGCGGTGTTTACAGTGTATGATAGTCACTTCCTTTTTGCTAAGGATCAAGAGACCTTAGAAAACCTCTTGGTGAATATCGATAACAGGTCTGTGCTCAGCGAATCGTCCTCCTTTCAGAATGCCGCTGGCGTGATGAGTTCTTCGGCACACATCACCTGGGCAGGACAACTAGATGGAATCATAGATAAATTGGAGAAATCGGCAACTACAGACTTTCTACCCAATCTAGAAGATCTGGATGCAAAAGCTTATAAATCTGTTATTATGCAGGCGACTCAAGAGGATAGTTTTGCATTTGTAAATGGGATAATCGCTAAAGCCAAAGCTGAAACAACTTCTACAGAAGCCATCCAGGCAAGACGTATTAAGTTGGAGACTGACATTGCTACGGATCCACAATTTTTTACCAATTGGCGAACTCGCCAAAAGGATATTGTGGTTCAGGATAGCGAGAACACCCTTCACCTTATCGATAAAAACGGAAAAACACTATGGACTAAATCTTTAGACAGTAGGGTAGTAGGCGAAATTCTTACCTTCGATATTTTTAGGAATACACGATTACAAATGGCTTTTACCACTCAAAATAAACTTTATGTTTTAGATAAAAATGGAACCAATGTAAACCCCTTCCCTTTGGACTTCGAAGATTTAGTGACCGAAGGTCTTGCTATTTTCGATTACGATAATAATGGTAAGTACAGATTTGTGGTGGTTCAAGATGAGGATATTCTCATGTTTAATAAAGAAGGCAAGCTCATTAAAGGATTTGATTATAAAGCGCAAGGACCAATACAGCGAACTCCGCAACATATCCGCATTGGCAGGAAAGATTATATTTTGGTAGAGAACGACTTAGGACTTAAAATCCTAAGTAGAACCGCCTCAGAACGCGTAAAACCAAATCAAAAGCTATCTTCTTCTGCGAATGCATGGGGATTGCATAAATCTAGTTTTACGGGAACCAGTGTAGAAGGGGATCTTATTGAAATTGCCCAGAACGGGGTGGTGCAAAAAACAGAACTCGGTTTGTCCAAAAACCATTTTACAGCAATACATCCCAAGTATGTAGTCACTTTTTCTGAGAATAAACTCAACATTAATGGAGTGAATAAAACTTTGGACTACGGTCTGTATTTGCCGCCACAAATTCACGAGCAGTCCAATAGGACCTTTTTTAGTATCGTAGATCAACAAGCTAAAAAAGTCTATCTATTCGATGAACAAGCGGAGCTCATTCCAGGTTTTCCAGTATTTGGAAGTTCTCAAATCGATTTGGATATGTCCAAGCCTAGCCAACTCCATTTTACGGTAAAAGGAGATGATGAAGCCTTATTGCTGTACACCAAAAACTTCTAAGCTTCCAGAAATTCAGCTTCAAATAGCTCGGCAAAGTGTTTTTTGAGCTTAGCTTTTACCTCATCGACAGGCACCTCTTTTTGGCCGAGTTCCACGTTTAACGAAGTTACTGCTTTGTCTTTAATCCCGCAAGGCACAATATTGTCGAAATAGTCTAGGTCTGCATTCACATTGAAGGCAAAGCCATGCATGGTCACCCAACGCGAAGCGCGTACGCCCAAAGCACATATTTTTCTGGCAAAGGGTGTTCCTACATCTAGCCAAACCCCAGTTTCACCTTTGCTTCGTTCTGACTTAAGGCCATATTCTGCCAAGGTAAGAATAACCATTTCCTCTAGGAGGCGTAGATATTTGTGGATATCGGTAAAGAAATTTTCAAGGTCCAAAATAGGATAGCCAACAATTTGTCCAGGACCGTGGTAGGTAATATCTCCACCTCGGTTTATTTTATAGAAGGTCGCTCCTTTCTCTGCTAGCTGCTTTTCGTCTAAAAGTAAGTTGGCCAAGTCGCCGCTTTTCCCTAGTGTATAGACATGCGGATGCTCTACAAAAATAAAGCTGTTGTCTGTAGGAAGGTCGCTTTCTTCACGCCTATTTTTTATTTTTGTATCTAGGACTTTTTGGAATAATTCTTCTTGAAAATCCCAAGTTTTCTTATAATCTAGCAGTCCTAATTCCAGAACTTTTATCGTTTTATTCATCGCCTTATCATTGAATTGCAAAGGTATACTTTCTAAAGAAAATGTTTTCTTTATTTTGATTTTACCACCGTTTCCTTAACAGTTTTTCGATATTCAATTTAAAAGGTTTGAGATCTCTTCACCCAACAAAAAGCCTCTACAATTTTTGTAGAGGCTTTACTAATTAAAATATTTTACAATAAATTATTACTTCACAATTAATCGCTTTACAAATTTTTGGTCATCGACTGTTGTAAACTGAACAAAATAATTACCCGCATCTACTCCTGAAACATCAAGACCATTGGGTATTTGACTTGCTGAGAAGGTCTTAATGTCTCGACCTAACATATCCATCAATTTAATTTTGGAAAGTATGATTTGCCCATCATTTTCGATAAACACTTTAGAATTTGAGGGGTTAGGATATATTAGAATATTAAATCCAATAGCGTCTGGGTTTGTTGTGGATAAGTTACACTCAGCCCCCCAATTTGGGAAGAAATCGTCTTGCAAAGCAGAGTTATCAGCAAAATCTTGAGGTCTAAAGGGTATTAGCTCTACACACCAATTTGAAATGTCTTGGTTAAATAATGTTGCACCATTAAACATATTATCCATAATATTAACATTACTTACATTCCAATTATTAAGGGGTTGATTAAATGAAGTTGCGCCACCAAACATAATTCCCATATTAGTGACTTGGCCTACATCCCAATTATTAAGGGGTTGGTTAAAGGAAGTTGCGCTATTAAACACATATAGCATTTCAATAACATTCGAAACATCCCAATTATCAAGAGGTTGGTTAAATGAAGTTGCGTAATAAAACATGAAATCCATATTCGTAACATTACTTACATCCCAAGAATCAAGGGGTTGGTTAAATGAAGTTGCAGAAGAAAACATACTTCCCATATTCGTAACATTACTTACATCCCAAGAATTAAGGGGTTGCTTAAATGAAGTTGCATCCAAAAACATTCCACTCATAATGGTTACTTGGCCAACATCCCAAGAATTTAGCGGCTGATTAAATGAAGTTGCGCTAATAAACATACTAGTCATACTAGTAACCTGACTTACATCCCAAGAATCAAGGGGTTGGTTAAATGTTCTAGCACTAGCAAACATTCCATCCATATTAGTCACATTCGATACATCCCAATTATCAAGAGGTTGGTTAAATGTGCTTTCAGTTAATACTGCAAACATCTGAAACATGCTTGTAACTTGACCTACATCCCAGCTGTTTAAAGCTTGGTTAAATGATGTTGCTAAAACAAACATATTCGTCATATCAGTGACTTGGCTTACATCCCAATGCTCCAAACTTTGGTTGAAAGAAGAACTATTTCCATTAAGTCCATTAAATAAATCATTCATGTTAGTTATACCACTTGTACAGGTGAGGGCAATTTGTGGATCATCTATATCGATAATTGCGAGATCTCTCAATTCAGCTTCAGTCCGCTTGGTGAGGGTTATTGCTTCACCATTAATGGTTAAAGTTCCTGTGTCTCCAAATTCCGCCTCTGGACATAGGCAGGTTACTCCATTGGGAGCAAGATAAAAGTCTGGATTGTTTTGGGCGTGAAATGTAAGTGTAAAAAGAAATGACGTAAGAAGTAATAGTTTTTTCATAATAAAGGATTTTGATTGGTATAATGATTTAAAAGTATAATTATAAGGTGACTTATGCTCTTATGTATTCAAATTTTTTTATCCTTATTAAGAATTTATAGGCCTAATTATAAGTATTCCCTTAACAGTTTTTAAAATTCAGTTTAAAAGGGTTTGAGTTTGCTTGACCTTATGTCCATAGAGCTTGGAGAGTTAGGGTTTAAGTTTCACCTATAACTTAAGGTGACAATTAAAGGCTTTTAAAATTGAAATGAACTTTTCACCTTCAGCCAAATCTCTACACCCCAGATGCCTCTTGAAAGTGAGTTAAAAACATAAAGCTCACTATCTAAAAGCATCAAATTAAATTCACACAAAATCAAAATAAATAAAAAGGCTTTAAAACGAGATAGCATTTCTTAAGATGCTGTGGTTTAATTGTGAGGATGGCTTACGATATTGGCGGATTGTCTTTATATTTGCGGCTTTAGAAAATAGACTTAATTATGCAATTATCAGAGCAAGAGCGCGTAAGGCGAGATAAATTAACCACCTTAAAGGGCATGGGTATCAATCCATATCCTGCAGACCAGTTTCATTATACCCATACTTCTACCCAAGTGAAGGAGAACTTTGAGGAAGGGAAAAAAGTTGTGGTCGCTGGTCGTTTGATGTCTAGAAGGATTCAAGGAAAAGCTTCTTTTGCGGAGTTGCAAGATGGGGAGGGTCGTGTCCAGGTCTATTTTAATAGAGATGAGATTTGTACAGGAGAGGATAAAACCCTCTATAATGAAGTCTATAAAAAATTACTAGACATCGGTGATTTTATAGGGATCGAAGGGGAGTTGTTTACAACTATGGTAGGGGAGAAGACCATAAAAGTGTTGGACTTTAAACTGCTGAGTAAATCTCTAAAACCGCTTCCTCTTCCCAAAAAAGATAGAGAGGGCCATGAATACGATGGGTTTCAGGATGCAGAACAGCGCTACAGACAGCGTTATGTCGATTTGGTGGTGAATCCTGGAGTGAAAGATATTTTCAAAAAACGCTCGGCTTTGTTTACAGCAATGCGAACCTTCTTTAATGAGAAAGGCTATATGGAGGTAGAAACACCTATTCTCCAATCTATCCCAGGTGGTGCGGCAGCACGCCCATTTATCACTCACCACAATGCTTTAGATATTCCTTTATACTTGAGAATTGCCAATGAGCTTTATTTAAAGCGTTTAATCGTAGGGGGGTTTGATGGGGTGTATGAGTTTTCTAAAAACTTTAGAAATGAAGGGATGGATAGAACTCACAACCCTGAGTTTACCGCTATGGAAATTTATGTGTCTTATAAAGATTACAACTGGATGATGGAGTTTACAGAGAACTTGCTGGAGTATTGTGCTTTGCAAGTTAACGGGACGACCAAAACTATGTTTAAAGAACATCATGTCGATTTTAAAGCACCTTACAAACGGGTGACTATGACCGCTGCCATTATCCAATTTACAGGTTTCGATATTACAGGAAAGTCTGAAGAGGAATTGAGAACTGCTGCTCTGGAAATGAATTTGGAGGTGAATGAGACTATGGGTAAAGGCAAGTTGATCGATGAGATTTTTGGTGAGAAATGTGAAGGTAAGTTTATAGAGCCCACTTTTATTATCGATTATCCTAAAGAAATGAGTCCGCTATGTAAAGAGCATAGAGACAATCCAGACCTTACCGAACGTTTTGAACTGATGGTTTGTGGTAAAGAAATTGCCAACGCCTATTCTGAGCTTAACGATCCTATTGAGCAAAGAGAACGGTTTGAAGATCAGATGAAATTATCTCAAAAAGGAGACGATGAAGCGACAGAATTTATCGATTATGATTTCTTAAGGGCTTTGGAATACGGAATGCCACCTACCTCTGGCTTGGGTATTGGAATGGACCGGTTGATTATGTTTTTGACCAGCAACCCCTCCATACAAGAAGTCTTGTTCTTCCCTCAGATGAGGCCAGAAAAGAAAAAGGTAGAGCTTACTGAGGAAGAGAAAGTAGTTATAGACTTACTGAAAGTGACCTCTCCACAAGCCTTGGAGGAGATAAAATCCAAATCGGAGTTGAGTAATAAAAAGTGGGATAAAGCCATTAAAGGACTCAGATCGAAAGACCAAGCTACAGTCGACAAAACGAATGAGGGTTTATTTGTAAACTTGGTTTAAATTGGTTTAAGTGATACATTCTTATAAGTCTAATACCAATCTAGTTTTTAAATGATGCATTAAAAATTTGAATTATACCTCGAAGTAGCTCAGCACAGTTTTTTTTACTTAGTTGAGGAAACAATAGATGCATAGCAATAGTTACGGTTCTCTTTTATGACGATTAATAAGTGAAAAAGAAACTTATTTTATGCCAAATTTGAATATTAAATTTTTATAAATCCGGGGCTTATAAGAATTTACGTTTTCATCATTCATTTTCTCTGGATCTTGCTTGGTATCAAAAACATCATTAATTATGACTTGATTTTCAAAAATTCTGTAAATCAGTTTATAATTTCCACAAACGAGATACCTATGATTTTGCTCAAGCTTTTCGAGGTTGAATTTAATTTGGCCTAGTTCGGAATTATTTTTGAGTTGATTTCTAGATTCAAGAATTTCTCTTCTGATCTTGTGGGCAACTTTTTTATTTACTTCGGTATTGTAATAGTCAAAAATATCTTTAAGATTTTTAATTTTGAAATCAGTCCATATTATGGCCGTCTTTTACCAATTTTCGGATGTTTTTTCCAAATCTTCTTGACTTTTGAATTCTCCCTCTTTGAAATCTAATTCAGATTTTTTAATTCTATTTACTAATTCTTCAATCGTAAAAGGTTTCAATTCGGAATAGAATTCTCCTTCATTTTTTAAGATATAACTTTCTAACTTTTCCAATAGAACTTCATCTTGAACTTGAGCTAAATAGGTTATTAAATTTAATTTTCGAGTTTGTAAATCCATAGTGAAAAGATGTTTACATCAAATATACAGATTATAACTCAAGTTAAGTTTAAAACTATTTTGTAGAATTCTAGCGAACAGATACTTCTAATTGACTCTAAGGGAGGTAGTGAGCTTTCTTGTTTCTGGTTTACCTGTGTTTAAGTTGTGTATAGTGACACATCTATTGTCTTAAAGCCCTAAACTTAAATTCTTTGAAGCTTTCTAATGTTTTGACCAAGGCATATTTCATGTTTTTTTCAGCCTTTAGGCTATCGTGGAAAACAATGATGCTTCCAGATCGAACCGATCTTTCGATGCGATGAAAACAAGCCTCTTTGCTGAGGCTAGACTTATAATCTTTACTAAGAATATCCCACATGATAATCTGTCGAGCATCTCTTTTTAAGGCTTTAGCTTGTGTGGAGGTGCACTTACCATAAGGAGGCCTAAATAAGTGTGTAGGGGCAGAGTATAATTCTATTTCTTGCTTACAGGCTTCAACATTTTTTAAGTAGTTTTTTGAAGAGGTTTGCCAGCCGTTCAAATGATTGAAGGTGTGATTTCCAACAGAATGTCCTTCATCTATGATCTGTTGAAAGAGTTCTGGATGTTTTTTTATATTATCTCCGATACAAAAAAAAGTAGCTTTAGCCTTATGGGTTTTTAAGGTATCCAAGACCCATGGGGTCACTTCAGGAATGGGTCCATCATCGAAGGTGAGGAACATTTCTTTCTTTTCGGTTGAAATGCTCCACACCCGGTGAGGAAATAGGTGCTGAAGAAAAGTGCTAGACCTCAATACCTTTAAGGATTAGTGGGTAATTGATCTGGAGACACTAAGTCATCGCTTGCACTATCCTTTTCAATTTGGTTGATTTCGTCCTCGTCCTCGTTCTCTTCCAATTCTTGAAGCAGTTTTTCGTTCACATTCTCTTCAGGAGAGTCTTCGTAGAAATGACTAAACTTTTCTAGGTATGAATTGAACTCGGCAGCTTTGTCTTTAACCAATTCTTGGTCTTGTTGAATAATTAAAATATCCACAAGGCTTCTATACTTTTCAATTTCACTAAAGATCCTATCTGCATTCTCTATTTGGTTTTCATAGTCCAGACCTGCATAGTAAGTCAGCCATTCCTTATAATTATTAGCGACAGCTTCCCAGACTTCCCTTGCTTTTTCAGGCTTATTTACTTCATAATACCCATTTATAAAGGGTTCTAGAAGTTGATAGTATTGGAAATGTTTTACAGGAATGTTTTCCATGCCTAAATCTAGGACATCTTCCGCTTTTTCTAGTTTATCTTCTTTGATCAATTTTTCAACCAATCGAGCAAGATTACTTCTATAGGTTATGGCATTTTTTCGGGTTTCTGTGTCGTGGTAGATGTCATCACTTCCACTATTGCCCCAATCCCAATCCATAACAATATCATACATTTTATCGGCATCGATCCGTCCCATATCAAACGGATTTCTTTCATCTACAGGAGTTTTGATAGGGACAAGTTTATAAGTAACCCCTTCCAGTTGAAGGTAATCCTTCATCCATAAATAATCTTCGTCTCTAAAACTCCCTCCTGTGAAATAGATAGGACGATCCCAATCATTATTCGCTAAGAGGTCAAGCATCATTAAGTTTGGTTTATAGATAAGGTTATCTTCCAAATTAATTTCGACATAAGGTTCAATTAAGTCAGCATTCTTTTGCTCTACGATTCCATTTTTAAGGACTTTTTCTTTATCCACAGGGACTCTTATGTTTTTAGTAGGAAAGGTGTTGATGACTTGCCCACTTTGGAGTTCTGCTCTGGTCGTTTCGTTATCGCTCTCTATATACTGAATAAATTGCTTGATGTTGAGGGAATCTCCTAATCTGGGATCTTTTTGAAACCAAATGGCATCATTGGTCCCATACTTATAATCTTCGTGTTTTAACGTCGTTTTAATAGGCTCACTGTCGTAAGCTTTTCTTCTCATTTGGTCTATGTACCAATCTGTAGCAAAAAGGCTCGTATTGATGGTTCTCACATCGGTTCTGTAGCCTTCGATTTCTTGGGCATACCACAAGGCGAAAGTATCGTTATCTCCTATGGTGAATAAAATGGCATTTTGATCTAAGCCCTCTAGATATTTCTTGGCCATGGCGAGAGTCGTGTATTTTCCAGAGCGATCGTGGTCGTCCCAATTTTCTGAAGCCATAAGGGCGGGGACACAGATTAGGCAAAGTACTCCTACAGCTGGTGCCACTAGTTTGGGCGTAACATAAGCTTTTAAGTAATGGAATAGAGCATAAACGCCTAATCCAATCCAAATGGCAAACACATAAAACGATCCTACCAGAGCATAATCTCGTTCTCTGGGTTCAAAAGACCTCTCGTTGAGGTATATTTTCAAAGCGATTCCTGTAAATAAGAAAAAGACTGTCAGCACCCAAAAGCGCTTTACATCTTTGGACGCGTGAAAAAATAAACCGATTAAGCCTAAGATAAGAGGGAGGAAGTAATAGGTGTTTCTTGCTTTATTCTCAGAAAGGTCTGAAGGCAAATTCTGTTGACTTCCCAGTCGATTTTCGTCAATAAAGTCGATACCGCTCAACCAATTACCATCAAAATTTGTGTATTTTCCTTGTTCATCGTTTTGTCTACCAGCAAAATTCCACATAAAATACCTCCAGTACATATAGCCCATTTGGAACTCAAACAAGTAGCTGAGATTCGCGGCAGCGGAGGGCTTTTCAACATCTAAGTATTGGTTAAAGCGTTTTAAAAAGCTGATGTAACCGTCAGATGAGACCTCTCCTTTTCTGTAATCGGCTCTAAACGTATCAATAATTGAACCTAATTCTTGTTTCCCTCTGTATTCTGGTTTTATAGAAAATTCTAAAGGTCCAGTAAACATCATGTAATTGGCAGCATGTTGTGTACTCCACATCCTAGGGAGAAAGGTTTTATGTGAGGCATCAGAATTTTGTTTAGCATTTTTATAATCATTGACAATCACATACTCCTGTTTCTCTTCATCTTTCTCATAAATCGCATTATCATCTACATAAGGGTTATCGGGATCTAAACCAGCAAATAACTCGGTAAACTGAGGTCCGTAAAATAGATGAGTTTCACCATATTGATCTCTGTTATAATAAGCGAGGAGTTGTTGAGCACTACTAGGATCGTTTTCATTAATAACGGTCCCGGCGTTGGCTCGTATGGGTAACATAATCCAACTAGAAAAGCCTATAAATACAAATAGGATACAGAGTAAAACCGTATTGATGTGAATATAATTTTTGCGTCTCGTGTATTTGAGTCCAAAATAGAACGCAGCAATAACCAGCAAACCTGCTATAACAGTACCTGAATTGAAGGGTAAGCCTATGCTGTTTACAAAAAAGACTTCCATTTTTGCGAAAAAGGTCAAGGAGTAGGGCAGGAGGAGTTTAAAAATAAACAACAAGATCCCAACGACGACGAGGTTGGCAATCACAAAGTTCTTAATGGTGATTTTTTTGAAATTTTTGAAATAGTACAAAAAGCCTATTGCTGGAATGGTTAGTAGGGCCATAAAATGAACTCCAAATGAAAGTCCCACAATTAGACAGATTAAGATTAGCCAACGATTTCCTCTAGGCTTATGCATGTCTCTTTCCCATAACAAGCCTGTATAAAACATGGCTGCCATAATACAGGCTGCCATGGCGTAGACCTCTGCTTCTACAGCGCTAAACCAAAAACTATCTGAAAACGCAAAGGCTAATGCTCCAACCAGACTACTTGCCAAAATTGCAAAGTCTGAAGAAGTTCCTTTGGCGTCTATCGTTTTAGTAAGTTTTTTTAATAATAAAGTAATTGACCAAAACATGAATAAAATAGCAAAAGCACTCGCCACACCAGACATGAGATTTACCATGTAGGCAATCTGACTTTCATCTGAAGCAAACATGGAAAAGAAGGCTCCAAAAATTTGATAAAATGGAGCTCCAGGTGGGTGACCAACTTGAAGCTTAGCAGAGGTAGCAATGTATTCACCAGCATCCCAAAAGCTTGCTGTTGGCTCTACGGTTAAGATATAAGTCACAAGTGCAACAAGAAAGGCAAACCAGCCTAAAAGTTTATTCCAAAATGAAAAGGCAGATTTAGTCATGGATATAAATATTTTGAGCGAAAATAAACAATTATGAAATCTTATAAACGTATGATTTGATTATTATTACTTAATGACCAACCATCTTGATGAAATGAACTGTAAATATTTTTTTGAATAAATTTTGAAATACTTTTGCCCATACAAAAGTTAGTTTTATATTTGCACTCCGATTGAATATTGGCCTATAGTGTAACTGGCAACACATCTGGTTTTGGTCCAGAAGAGTCTAGGTTCGAAACCTAGTAGGCCAACATTAAACCCCTTAACTTAAACAAGTTAAGGGGTTTTTATTTTTAGGAGGGAGTATTTATTATGGTATTTATATTTTTTGATCAATTTTTGGACATAAAAAAAGCTGATGGGTTAGATCAGCTTTTATAGGATGTTTGATTCCTTAAACTTTAGGATGAACATAATAGATAATATCTTTATATGTTAAGAAGTAAAATTAGTCTTAAATAACAGTGATGTCAATACCTACTATTAGGTATTTTTATAAACTAATAAAGCTCCGTAATTTATATTACGGAGCTTTATTAGTTGAGAGTTTATTCAGAAATTATTTCAATTTCTTCTTAACTTCTACTTCTCGGTAAGATTCTAAAATGTCACCTTCTTGGATGTCATTGTAGTTTTTCAATTGAATACCACAATCATAACCTTTAGAGACTTCCTTAGCATCATCTTTAAATCGTTTTAAAGAAGTGAGTGTTCCTGTGTGGATGACAATGCCGTCACGTATCAATCGTATACCAGAGCTTCTGTAGATTTTTCCAGAAGTCACCATACATCCTGCAATAGTTCCAATTTTAGAAATTTTGAAAGTTTCTCTAATCTCTGCATTACCTGTAATTTCTTCTTTAAGTTCTGGAGAAAGCATACCTTCCATGGCATCTTTAATATCGTTGATAGCATCGTAGATGATGGAATACATTCTGATATCGATTTCTTCATTATCTGCAAGTGTCCTAGCATTTCCAGCAGGTCTTACATTAAATCCAATGATAACAGCTTCAGAAGCTGAGGCTAGCAAGACATCACTTTCAGTAATGGCTCCAACCCCTCTATGTATAATATTGACTTGAATTTCCTCTGTTGAGAGTTTCTGTAAACTGTCTGTTAAGGCTTCTACAGAACCATCCACATCCGCCTTCAGGATAATGTTCAATTCTTTAAAGTCTCCAAGAGCAATTCGTCTTCCAATTTCATCTAAAGTAATGTGTTTCTGTGTTCTAACACTTTGCTCCCTTTGAAGTTGATTTCTTTTCGAGGCTATTTCTTTTGCTTCTCTTTCATCTTCCATAACTTGGAAGGAATCACCAGCTTGTGGAGCTCCATCTAGTCCAAGAATAGAAATAGGAGTAGAAGGGCCAGCTTCTTTTACTTTATTACCACGCTCATCTTGCATGGCTTTTATTTTACCACTTGTTGTTCCGGCTAAGACATAATCTCCAATTTTAAGAGTACCCGCCTGAACCAAGATAGTAGAAACGTAACCCCTACCTTTATCCAGAAAAGCTTCCACGACACTTCCTTTTGCGAGGCGATTTGGATTTGCTTTTAAGTCAAGTAATTCAGCTTCAAGAAGAACTTTTTCAAGTAATTCAGGAATACCTGTACCTTCCTTAGCTGAAATTTCTTGAGATTGAACTTTACCTCCCCAATCTTCTACTAATAAATTCATACTAGCCAGTGATTGTTTTATCCTTTCTACGTTAGCTGTAGGTAAATCTACTTTATTAATTGCAAAAACAATAGGAACTCCTGCAGCTTGTGCATGAGATATAGCTTCTTTGGTTTGAGGCATCACATCGTCATCTGCAGCAATTACAATAATTGCAATATCTGTGACTTGTGCACCTCTAGCTCTCATAGCAGTAAAAGCTTCGTGACCAGGAGTATCTAAGAAAGAAATAGTTTCTCCAGTCTCTATCCTAACACTGTAGGCGCCAATATGCTGAGTAATTCCACCAGACTCACCAGCAATCACATTTTCTTTACGAATATAATCCAGTAAAGAAGTTTTACCGTGATCTACGTGACCCATAACGGTAACGATCGGAGCTCTTGGTCTTAAATCTTCAGGGTTTTCAACAATTACTTCTTTGTGGTCTTCAACTTCTGCACTTACAAATTCGACATCATAACCAAATTCTTCAGCAACAACACTTAGAGTTTCAGCATCAAGTCTTTGGTTCATAGTTACCATCATCCCTAAAGACATGCAGGCAGAAATAATTTTAGTCACAGGAACGTCCATCATCGTAGCTATCTCGTTGACACTAACGAACTCAGTTACCTTAAGGACTTTACTTTCTTTTTCTTGTTGATCGAGATCATCTTGAGATCGTTGTTTATGTTGATCTCTTTTGTCTCGTCTATATTTTGCTCCTTTCTTGCCAGCAGATCTACCTTGAAGTTTTTCTAAGGTTTCTCTAACTTGCTTTTGGATTTCTTCTGGAGTAGGATCTTCTTTTGGAGCAACTTTCACACCTCTTCTAGGAGCTGGTTTTGCACTTTTTTTGAAGTTAGGCTTAGTGCTGGGCCTAGGGGTCGTCGTGTTTGTTTTAGATATGCGCTTACGCTTCCTTCTTTTGGAAGCTGCTTCTTTTTCTTTCTCTTTTTCTTTCTCCTTTTTGGTTGGAGTTTTCTTAAATTGATTTAAATCAATTTTTTCACCGGTGAAGTTAGGTCCTGAAAGCTTTGTATACTGAGTTTTGTGTAGAGGGTCCTCAACTACTTTTTCTTCTTCTTCTTTCTTAACTTGAGGCTTTTGTTCGGCTTCCTTTGCTGGCTTTTCAGAAATTGGCTTTGCAGAAGTCAGCTTAGCGGGGTCAGTAGACTTTTCAGGCTTACCAGATTCTTTTTTGCTTCTAGGTTTCCCTTTTGTAGTATCTGTAAGTTCAATTTTACCGACTTGCTTTAAGCCTGAAATTTTGGACTTGGACCTGATAGTTTCTTCTTCCTCTTTTGCTGCTTTCTTGGAGTCTTCCTCAGCTTTAGCCTTTGTTTCCTCCTCAGCTTTAGCCTTTGTTTCTTCCTCAGCTTTTGCTGCTGCAGCTATTGCGGCCGCAGCTTTTTTCTTGTTCTCTGTAGCTTGTTGCTCTTTCCTAGTTTCGTCTACTTTCTTCTTCTCAAGTTCGTGTTCTCTTGCAAGACGTAACTCTTCCTTCTCCTTTTTTCGCTCCTCGCTTACTTCTTCTGAAGCTACCTTTTTGCTTTTATCAGTTTCGAATTTGTCTGATAATACTTCATAAACTTCCGAAGAAATTTTAGTCGTAGGTCTTGCTTCAATTTCATAACCTTGATCGCCCAGATATTCCACCGCTCTATCCAGCGAAATATTAAACTCTCTTAGTACTTTGTTTAATCTTGTTTGTTTTGATTCAGCCATAAATTGCCTCTAATATTACCTCTTTTATAATGTTGCAAAGATGAGTTTAAATAATCTATTCTTCAAACTCTTGTTTTAAAATTTTGACCACGTTCAAAACGGTTTCTTCTTCCAAATCCGTTCTTCTCACGATATCACTTACTTCTAATTCTAAGATACTTTTTGCAGTATCTAAACCTATTCTACTGAATTCCTTAATCACCCAGTCTTCTATTTCGTCTGTAAATTCTGTTAATTCCACATCTTCTTCTTCGATACCATCTCTGAAGACCTCTATGTTATAGCCAGTTAATTGTCCAGCAAGCCTTATGTTATGTCCACCTCGTCCAATCGCTTTTGAAACTTCTTCAGGTTTCAAAGTTACTTCTGCATATTTTCTTTCTTCATCCAGCTTGATATTTACAATTTTCGCAGGGCTTAAGGCTCGTTGAATATAGAGTTGCGGATTGTTGGTGTAATTAATTACATCAATATTTTCATTCCCCAATTCTCGTACTATACCATGGATACGAGAGCCTTTCATACCTACACATGCTCCTACAGGGTCTATCCTGTCATCGTAAGTGTCTACCGCAACTTTCGCTTTTTCTCCAGGTATTCTCACTGCATTTTTAACGGTGATAAGCCCATCAAATACCTCAGGAATCTCTTGTTCAAATAACTTTTCAAGAAACATTGGAGACGTTCTCGATAGGATAATTATAGGTTTGTTTCCTTTAAGCTCAACCTTTTCGATAACACCTCTTATGCTATCTCCTTTTCTGTAAAAATCAGATGGAATTTGATGTTCTTTCGGAATGATTAATTCGTTACCATCATCATCCAATAAGATCACAACATTGTGTCTTACATGATGAACTTCTGCCGTATAGATTTCTCCAATTAAATCTTGAAAATATTTAAAGGTATTAGTGCTGTCATGTTCATGAATTTTAGAAATTAAGTTTTGTCTCAACGCTAGTATTGCTCTTCGACCAAGTTGATATAACTTTACTTCTTCAGAAACATCTTCACCTACTTCAAAATCAGGTTCTATTTTTCTAGCATCTTTCAGTGAAATTTCTTTGTTTTCGTCTTCTACCTCACCATCGTTTACTACAATCCTATTTCTCCAAATTTCTAAATCCCCCTTATCTGGGTTAATAATGATATCAAAATTATCATCTTGTCCAAATTTTTTCTTCAATGCATTTCTAAATACATCTTCAAGAATGGCCATTAAAGTTACTCGATCAATTAATTTGTCGTCTTTAAATTCCGAAAATGAGTTGATCAAATCGATATTTTCCATAATATCTTTATTTGTTAAAATTTATTATAACTTGAGCTTTGTCGATGTTTTCGTAAGCTATTTTTGCTTCTTTCTCTACTTTATGTTTGCCTTTTCCTACTGGTTTTGGCTCTCGAGCACTCCATTTTAATTCAATATCTACGTCAGTTGCTGCAGTAAGTGTTGCTTCTATAGATTCATTTTGGCTTTCAACTGCTAATTTTCTCCCGACATTTTTCTTGAATTGTCTTGGAAATTTAAGCGGTTCGGTAGCTCCACAAGAGGCGACTTCTAGCGAGAAATCCTCTATTTCTCTATCTAGATTATGCTCTATAGCCCTACTCATATTGACACAATCTGTTATAGATAAATCTCTGTCACCATCAATGATGACGTTAATATTATTCTTACCAGAAATTTGTAAATCAATTAAAAATAGAGCTTCGTCTTCTTCCAATCCTTGGTTAACTAGGGTTAAAATTTGCTCTTTATCTAAAGCCATTATTTACTTATAAAAAGAGGGGACTAATTTGTCCCCTCCTTATTCAAAACTTTGCAAATGTAATAATAATTTATCAGTTATAAAAGTGTGGATTTTTTTATAATTTAAACTAAATTAGTAGAAGTATAAATTATTAATCCATGAAAAGAATTCTAGTTCCCACAGACTTTTCTCCTCAAGCTGAAAATGCCTTGAAAGTAGCTGCACAACTCGCTAAAAAATACGATAGTGAGATTTTTTTACTCCACCTACTAGATCTTCCTTTAGGACTTATCGATCCCGTAAATGAAGGAGTAGGGGGTGATTTGCCAGAATCGATGTTTTTTATGAAGCTTGCACATAAGAGGTTCACAGAAACTTTTCATAAGATGAAGGATCATCTAGCAGGGATTGATGTTCACGAGACGGTAGAGTTTGACGGAGCTTTCGATGGTATTATGGCTATTGCCAAAAAATACGACTGTGAATTTATTGTTATGGGATCTAATGGTTCTGAGGGTTTACAAGAGGTTTTTATAGGGTCTAATACAGAAAAGGTGGTTAGGTTTTCTCATATTCCTGTGTTAGTTATTAAAGAAGATATACCTATTTTCAATATAAAGTCTTTTGTTTTCGCTTCCAATCTCACTCTTAATAACAGAAATGCTTTCGAAAAAGCTTTAGCCTTTTCAAAGCTTTTAGATGTCGAGTTAAATCTGGTTTATATCAATACTCCACATAAATTTAAAACCACCAAAGAGATTTATCAATCTTTTGACGAATTTTCATCACCACTCACGTTTAATTCATCCAAATTTCAAGTCTATGATGACGTTACAGTAGAACGCGGTATTAGGAATCTTGCCATTAAGATGAATGCTGATCTCATAGGAATTGGGACACACGGTAGAAAAGGCATTTCTCATTTTATAAGTGGAAGCTTAGCTGAGAATATTGTTAACCACATTAAGAATCCTATCGTTACTTTCAAGATTTAATTTTTTACAGAAAAGTTTAACCTTCATTTTTCAATAGAATATTATAAAAGTGATTGTTTTAAGCCCTTTAGATGAAAGTTCCAGAGATAATTCCAAAACGACTTGGTAGTATCTCTTTTCACCTTATCTATTATAAGAGTTTTATCTACGTCTTTATTTTTCACAAATACATTGCTTAGCAAACTAGCAAAATGATTTTCGCCCCCATTTTTATTAAGAATCTTTAATTTAAGATTTTTATAGGCAATTCTGAATTCTCCATTTGCTTCAGAATTTGTTCCTGTAAACGTTGTTTCAATTCTATTGATCTTTCCATCTAATTTCATGCGCATAGCAGGAGCGAAAAATGTATTCACAGAGCTATCTTCCACATTCTTTATTAGTGTTGAAACCTTAAATCTTTCTTGATTTGGCTTCAAACTCATATTGAATAAAATCTGAGACTGTTTAGATAATTTCCCTGAAGCGATCACCACTATCTCAGAGTTTTCTTTGTTGATGCCGCTATGTAAGTTGGTGATTTGAGCATCTACAGATTCAAAATTTATTTCCCCTGGAGGCCTTTCTCTATGCAATAATTCCTGATAGTTGATAGCCAACTTAGAAACCAGTATGGAATCCACCAAGAGATCAAATTCTAAGTCCCTTAGTGATTTGCTATATAGAGGCTTAAAGGAAGTGTCATCTGTTATGGTCTTATCTCTGTAGATATTGAAATTCGTAGAATCTATAAGAATTTTACCTATGGAGAGCTGAAGTTTGTTTTCGTCTTTGCCTAGTTCTAACCCCTCAAGGCTTATCAATTTAGCATCCAGATCCATTAAATCCTTTTCTACCTTGATATGTTTGATGTAAGATTGCTTTGTGTACTTTGGTTTTATTTTGAAATTTTTAAAGTCTACTTTTCTATTTTCAAAGCTGAGATCGTCAATAGTTAGATTGTGTAGGTCGTCTAGATCATAATTTAAGCCTTTTGCTTTTATGGTAAAAGAATCGTCCCTAAGCCAGTCGAGGTTTTTGTTTAATGGCCATCGAGCATTTTTGGTTGCTAAATCTATCTCGTTAATTCTAAGTATTTTGCCTTTTTCTGTCGTGTATTCAATAGAAGATTGGCTGATTTTTATAGCTTTAATTTCAACTGGAGAGACTGCGTTTATAGTATTTTTATTATTTTTTACTTTAGCTAATGCATTATTGTATTTCAGATTAAGACCTTCTACTTCAAGGTTTTCAATTTTGATTTCCTTTTCCAGAGTGTAATTCAACACATCCACATTCAAATAAATATAGTCCGCCTGAATATCTTTGATAGAATCATAGAATTTAAATCCCTCTAGTTCTAAGCTCCCAGTAAGTACATTCACGTTAAAGCTAGTGTAGGATATTGAGGGCTCTTTGCTAAGTCTTTTTTTTACTTTATTGGATATAATGAAATCAGCAATAATAAATCCAATGACAAATAGTGAAGATAGAATGACAATATAGGATAGAGTTTTTTTCATTTTAAATTTAATTGGGATTTTGAAATTAGTCAAAAATATGGTTCGGCCTCACTTTAGACATCAATCTTTATAGAAGTAAATTGAAAATAATTCATAAAACTTCACCCATTACTTAAAGCTAAGTAATGGGTGAAGTTTGTCATTAAAAATTAAGATGGAAAGGGGTTTAAGAGTCAGTTATTAATGAATGTATTCAATTTTAAAAAAGATCAGAATCTATAGCCCACGTTAAGTCCAGCTCTTAAAACAAAGTCAAAATTACGTTGAGAATTATATTCGCTAAACAAGTTACGGCCTCCACCAAGGAAAGCTTCTAAGACTACGCCTCCGCTAGAGACCAGTTTATAGCCCCCGCTAAATCCAAGAGCCAAATCGGTGATGTCCTTATCCCGTCTTATTCCTTCAACTTCAATTCTATCTTCTACATTATTTAAGTTTGCGAAAACTTCACCAAAAAATCCATCTGCATAATTATCCCCGAAATAAAACCTGTAGTATCCAGTAAGATTATAATTTATATTCCATTCGACATAATCATCGAATGGAACCATAAGGTTTACTCCTACACCAGACTCTTCATTAAGTAGGTATTCATAAGTAACATCGAAGTTGCCAAGAATTAAATAGCCAACATTGATTTTCGGTTCGTGAAATTCAGTATAAGAAAATGTAGATTCAGACTGCGCAAAAGCACTTACGGAATAGAAAATGACGATTGCAAAAAGTATTTTTTTCATTGTGAGGTTATTTTTGGGGTAAAGATAAGATATCGACTTTAGTTTGTTAGCTATGAGTTGTTACGAATTGTCTATTTTTGTAAAAAATAAAATCAATTATCATCGAAGCAAAAACACATAAAGCCGGATTTGTAAACATCATAGGAAATCCAAACGTAGGGAAATCCACATTGATGAATGCCTTTGTAGGGGAGAAGCTCTCTATTATTACGAGCAAAGCCCAAACCACTCGTCATAGGATTCTAGGAATTGTTAATGGGGATGATTTTCAAATGGTATTAAGTGATACGCCTGGAATTATAAAGCCTGCTTATGGTTTACAAAATTCTATGATGGATTTTGTAAAATCGGCTTTTCAAGATGCAGATGTGCTTTTGTATTTGGTGGAGATTGGCGAAAAAGCACTTAAGGACGAGTCATTTTTTACAAAACTTCAGCATGCCGAAATGCCAGTTTTGTTACTTCTCAATAAAATAGATAAAGGTAATGAGGAGCTTTTGTTATCTCAACAGAAGCATTGGCAAGAGCAATTGCCTAATGCCGAAATCTTTGCTATATCAGCCTTAGAAAACTTTGGAGTCACCGAAGTCTTCAATCGTATTTTGGATCTGTTACCAGAGTCGCCTGCTTTTTATCCCAAAGATCAATTAACAGATAAACCAGAGCGATTTTTTGTCAACGAGAAAATTCGAGAAAAAATCCTAATACATTACAAAAAAGAAATCCCTTATAGCGTCGAGGTGGAAACTGAAAGTTTTGAAGAAAGCGAATCTATTATCCACATCCGTAGTATTATTATTGTAGAGCGCGAATCTCAGAAGGCTATTATTCTAGGTCACAAAGGCTCTGCTATAAAGCGTGTTGGAACGGAGTCTAGAAAAGATTTAGAGAAGTTTTTTGATAAAAAAATTCATCTGGAAACTTATGTGAAAGTGAATAAGAATTGGAGAAACGATGATAAGCAACTTAGGCGTTTCGGATATAACAAAGACTAGTCACGCCATCTAAATACTTTCCATCCCGAGTTTATTTTGGCTTGGTTTTTTAGATATTGGCAGCTTTAAAACGGGTCTATCTTTAGTATTTTTTCCTTTTAGATATCTCGAAACCATAGATACAACTGACTTAAAACCCCATACCAAACTAAATTTATAATGTCGCATAAATAAATTGAATTATATACGACGCAGCTCAGCACAAGTTTTTTGATTGATTGAAGTTAAAAATAAGAAGCATAGCCATAGTTGCGGTAATTATTTTATAAAAAGCAGGCGAAAAAAGCCTGTGTTGAATTCGTTTCGGTAAAACGATTTATTGCTACATGATAGGTTTAAATTGGTATTATAGGTTTCTTAAAATCCATACGTTGACTATAGCAAGATCCTTGTCGAACAATAAGATTCTATGTAGAATCTTATTGTTCAGATCAGTGACTGAAATATCACCCCCTGAAGTGTTTTCAAGGCGTAAGAATGAAATTACAATTTCAAAACCAAAGAGTATAACAGTAATTTTTTTATATCTGAAATGGTTCTTCGTTTTGAATATAAAGAAGAGGGCTTTTTTACTATACCTCTTAAACTGTTTTTTATGAGAAACTTTAATCGATAAACCATTTTAATTCTTATTGAAATAGCTGTACAATATATTGTATCTTTGCAAATTATTTAAAATACAGAAATGAATAGTATTGTAGCCGTTATAGGACGACCAAACGTAGGTAAATCTACCCTTTTTAATCGAATGATAAAACGTAGAGAAGCCATTGTGGACTCTGTAAGTGGGGTAACACGAGATAGGCATTATGGTAAATCAGATTGGAATGGGCGTGAATTTACGTTAATTGATACCGGTGGTTATGTCATAGGAAGTGACGATGTTTTTGAAAAGGAAATCGACAAACAAGTTGAGCTTGCTATAGATGAAGCAGATGTAATTATTTTTGTAGTGGATGTGATTACAGGGATAACCCCTATGGATCAAGATGTTTCAAAACTTCTACGTAAAATCAATAAACCCGTTGTGTTGTGTGTGAATAAGGTAGATTCCAACAAAAACAGAACAGATGCTCTTGAGTTTTACAATTTAGGTTTAGGAGAGTGTTATTCTATTTCGGCAACCAGCGGTAGTGGTACAGGAGAACTCCTAGATGCTGTAGTAGAGAGGTTGCCAGAACGTGAGTTGGAGGAAGAAGAAGACCTACCAAAATTCGCAGTAGTCGGTAGACCTAATGCAGGAAAGTCCTCTTTTATCAATGCTCTTATTGGTGAAGACAGATATATCGTTACCGATATTCCAGGAACCACTAGAGATTCTATAGATACACGTTACACCCGGTTTGGTTTTGACTTTAAGCTTGTAGATACTGCAGGAATTCGAAGAAAAGCCAAAGTAAAAGAAGATCTTGAATTTTATTCTGTCATGCGAAGTGTGAGAGCTATTGAAAATGCAGATGTTTGTTTAATCGTCATGGATGCTTCACGAGGATTTGATAGCCAAGTACAAAGTATTTTTTGGTTAGCAGAAAAAAACAGAAAGGGCATAGTAATCTTAGTCAATAAATGGGATTTGGTAGAAAAAGAGACCAACACTATGAAGGATTTTGAAGCTAAGGTCAGAAAAGAGATTTCTCCGTTTGTAGATGTGCCTATTGTTTTTATATCTGTATTGAACAAGCAAAGAATTTATAAAGCTATAGAAACAGCCGTAGAGGTTTATAAAAACCGAAGTACAAAAATTAAAACTCGGATGTTGAATGATATTTTGCTCCCTATTATAGCAGAAAATCCACCGCCTGCACTTAAGGGTAAATATGTAAAGATTAAATACATTACTCAATTGCCAACTCCCCAGCCTCAATTTGCGTTTTTCTGCAATCTTCCACAGTATGTGAAAGATTCTTATAAACGTTTTATTGAAAATAAACTAAGACAGGAATTTAATTTTAATGGTGTTCCTATTTCTATTTATATGAGGAAAAAATAATTTTTTTTGAATTTAAAGACCAAATAAAAATCCCTTTAAACATATGTTTAAAGGGATTTTTATTTAGATATATATAAGGTTTAAGATTACCAGCTTCCGCCAGCACCACCTCCACCGAAACCACCTCCGCCAAAGCCGCCGCCGAAACCGCCACCGCCGCTACCAAAGCCTCCGGAGGATCCTCCTCCAAAGCCACCTCCCATACTTCGTCCCATACTACCGAGGATTAGGATGTCTAGTAAATTTGGTGATGAGTTTCTATTTCCTTTTCCTGATCCACCATCTTTATTTCTTCTCCTTACAAAAATGAGAATGACGATAAAAATGAGTATGGGTAATATAGCAAAAGGCCATGAATTGTTTTCAGATGATTTCTGTACTATAGAGCCATCAAAATTTCCAGCAAGAACTTCAAAAATGGCATTGGTACCTTTGTCTAGGCCTTCATAATATTTAGCTTTTCTAAACTCAGGGAGTATAATGTTTTCTATAATTGTTTTTGTCGTCGCATCAGTAAGGTATTCCTCTAAACCATAACCTGTTGTGATCCATATTTTACTATCTGTTTTGGATATCAAAATTAGAAGTCCATTATCTTCCTCTTTTTGACCGATACCCCATTTTTGGGCCCATTCAGCAGCATACGTTCCTATATATTCTCCATTCAATGTATTGATGGTTGCCACTACGATTTGAGTAGAGGTTGTATCTGCATAAGTTTCTAACTTCTGCCTAAGCTGCCTCACCTCATTGACCTTAAAAAATTTGGCACCGTCATAAACAGCCATTTCTTTAGAAGGTTTTTGTGGAATTTCAATTTGAGAATAACCTTCATAACTTAAAAAACTAAGGTATAAGGTGGAGAGTACTAATAGTGTATGTGATAACTTCATAAATTAGCCTTTAGAAATGTCATTGTCGAGTTCGTTAATATCGCCAGATTGATAAGGGAAATGTTGTTTTAATTGTTCGCCAGCTTCATGAATCCCTTTCACTAAGCCTGTTTTATACTCATGCTGTTTGAATTCGCTTAAGATTTCGTCCCTTGTGCTTTCCCAAAACCCTTTGGGTACGACTTCATTTATGCCCTTATCTCCCAAGATTACGAGTTGATGATCTTCCACAGCAACATAAATTAAAACACCATTGGAGAGTTCCGTTTTATGCATATTGAGTTCTTGAAAAACCTCTAAAGCCCTTTCAAATCTATCTTTAGGACATTTTACTTCTATGTGAACTCTAATCTCTCCAGACGTATTTAATTCGGCTTTTTTTATAGCCTCTATAATGTCTTGCTCATCGGTAGGAGTAATAAATTCAGATACTTTTGTCATAATGCTAATATTTATTCAAAGTCAAATTCAACTTCTTTGGCATTCTCGGATCCTTCATCTGCTGAATATCTAGACATGTCTTCAAAATTAAACCATCCGGCAAAGATTGAATTTGGGAATACCTTAATGTGTTTATTGTATGTGCCTACAGAACCATTGAAGCGATTTCTCTCAACATTAATTCTGTTTTCGGTACCTTCCAACTGGGTTTGCAAATTCATAAAATTTTGGTTGGATTTTAAATCCGGATAACGTTCAACGCTCACCAAAAGCCTGGATAAGGCAGAATTTAAGCCCCCTTGTGCTTGCCCGTATTGTTTCATGCTTTCTGCGCTTAAATTTCCAGCATCGATATTTACAGAAGTAGCCTTGGCTCTAGCTTCTATCACCTCCGTTAAAGTGTTTCTTTCGAAATCGGCAGCACCTTGTACGGTTTTTACCAGATTACCAATGAGGTCATTACGTCGTTGATAAGCACTTTCTACATTACTCCAGGATGTTTTAGCATCTTCTTGGAGCGTTATAGCTGTATTATTAAATCCTTTGGTCCAGCTGTATAAACCGAATCCTACAACAAGAATAACAATAAGGGGGATTAACCACTTTTTCATAGTTTTTAATTTTAAAGTTGATTTTTAATAGAAATAAGTTCAGATTTGATGGCTTTCAATTTGCTAATCAATTCAAATTTTGAAAGCGTTTCTTTTTTATCTTCTCGTAAGTGAGTTTTAGCACCTTCTAGTGTAAACCCGCGTTCTTTGACCAAATGATAAATAAGATCTATAGTTTTCACATCTTTACGAGTGAATTTACGATTGCCTTTAGCATTCTTTTTGGGCTGAATTTCATCAAATTCCTTTTCCCAAAATCGAATTAATGAGGAGTTCACATCAAATGCTTTAGCAACTTCTCCAATTGTATAATAGAGTTTATCTGCCAATTCGTGTTTCATCAGTCTAAAGATTGATTTTCTAAAGCGGATTGATTCAACATGATGTCGTATTCTTCTGCTGTCAAATCGCCATGGTAAAAATTGATAGGGTTTACTACTTTGCCGTTTTTATGAACTTCATAATGTAAATGCGGTGCTGTAGAAAGTCCTGAGTTTCCAACATAGCCTATAATTTCACCACGCTTCACTTTTTGTCCGGGTTTAACGTTAAATTCACTTAAGTGAGCATAGTAAGTTTCATAACCAAACCCATGATCCAATACAATGAGGTTTCCAAAACCGCTGGTCCGCTTGGCTTTTTTTACGGTAGCATTACCTGTAGCAAATACTTCAGTATTAGTAGGTGCAGAAAAGTCCATGCCATTGTGCATTTTTCTGTATTTTAAAATAGGATGCATACGGATACCATATCCAGAAGCCATTCTCTTCAAATCATCATTTTTTACGGGTTGTATCGCTGGTATAGAAGCCAAAAGTGCTTCTTTGTTCTTGGCTAATACTGCAATTTCATCTAAAGATTTTGACTGTATCACCAGCCTTTTTGAGAGCTTATCAAGGCTCTCTGTAGTTTCAGTAATGATTTCAGAATTTTCATAACCTTCTAAATCTTTATACCGGTTAATTCCCCCAAAACCAGACTTTCGCTGTTCTATACTAATGGGATTAGCCTCAAAATAGACTCTGTAAATATTATTATCGCGATCTTCTACATTTTGCAAAACACTTACAACATCCTCCATACGTTTATTTAAAAGCTTATATTGAAATTTCATATTTTCAACTTCTCTTTTGTAAGCTTTTTCTTTTGGGGTTTCTACACTTGGTATATTAAGATAGACCAAAGCTAGTATGAAACTTGTTGTTATAATCCCTAATAAAAATAAAGTAGCTAACGCAAATTTTTTACCCTTTTTAGGTTCAATTTTCCTGTAGGAAAGCGTGTCGCTATCGTAGTAATATTTTACTTTACTCATTCCTTTATTTTATAGTATTTTTGCACAAATAGGTTGCAAAACACTAGTCTGTAACTTACAAATATAGCTTAAAATTAAAACATCTTAAAATTTATTCATTAGAGACTTTATGAAATCAACCCTTCTTCGTCGTCAGTTTTTAGAATTTTTTGAAAGCAAATCTCACGCCATTGTGAATTCTGCACCTATAGTTCTTAAAGATGATCCCACGCTTATGTTTACAAACGCGGGGATGAACCCATTTAAATCGTACTTTCTTGGAAACTCCATACCTAAAGAAACTAGGGTGACAGACACTCAAAAATGTTTGAGAGTTAGTGGTAAGCATAACGATCTTGAAGAAGTGGGAAAAGACACTTACCACCATACTATGTTCGAAATGCTTGGTAACTGGAGTTTTGGGGATTATTTCAAAAAAGAAGCCATCGATTGGGCTTGGGAATTTTTAACAGACGTCTTAGAGATTTCTAAAGATAATTTATATGTCACCATCTTCGAAGGGGATAAAGCTGATGGTCTCCAAAAGGATTTTGAAGCTTATGACTTATGGAAGGCGTTAGTGAAAGAGGATAAGATTTTATTAGGCGATAAAAAGGATAATTTCTGGGAAATGGGGGATCAAGGGCCTTGTGGACCTGCGTCAGAAATTCATGTTGACTTAAGATCTGCAGAGGAAAAGGCAAAAATTCCTGGGAAAGACCTCGTGAATAGAGATCATCCGCAAGTTGTGGAAATTTGGAACTTGGTATTTATACAGTATAATCGTAAGGCTGACGGGAGTCTAGAGTCTCTTCCTGCTAAACATATTGACACGGGGATGGGCTTTGAACGTTTATGTATGGTGGTGCAAGGGAAAACTTCCAACTATGATACCGACGTTTTTACTCCGCTCATTCGAGAAATAGAAACCATTACAGGAACTACCTATGGGAAAACTGAAGATATAGACATCGCCATACGGGTGATTTCTGATCACATTCGTGCGGTCGCTTTTGCAATTGCCGATGGTCAGCTTCCTAGCAACACTGGGGCTGGTTACGTGATTCGTCGGATTTTAAGAAGAGCTATTCGTTATGGTTTTACCTTTTTAAATATCCAAACTCCATTTATTTACAAACTTGTGGACGTATTGTCTAAGCAAATGGGAGAAGCCTTCCCCGAGCTTATTTCTCAAAAAAACCTTTGTGAAAATGTGATTCATGAGGAAGAAAAGTCATTCTTAAAAACCTTAGAACAAGGCTTAGGATTACTAGATAGTATTGTTAACCAGTCGTCCTCCAAAACAATAAGTGGACAAAAAGCCTTTGAGCTATATGACACCTTCGGATTCCCAATTGATTTAACGACTCTTATCTTAAGTGAAAAAGGCTACGCACTAGATCAAAAAGGCTTCGAAGTGCAGCTTCAGAAACAAAAGCAGAGATCCAAAGCTGCAGCACAAACAAGCTCAAGTGATTGGGTGGTTTTAAAGACAGACGATCAAGAAGAATTTATTGGATATGATTATACAGAAGCTGATGTAAGCATCACTAAATACAGAAAGGTAACCTCAACAAAAGAGGGAGAACTCTACCAGTTGGTATTCAACCTAACTCCATTTTATCCAGAAGGAGGGGGGCAAGTAGGAGACAAAGGATACCTGGAAACGCCCAATGGCGATACTGTTTTTGTGATTGATACCAAAAAGGAAAACAATCAAATTATACACATCACCAAGTCTTTGCCAAAAGATCTTCAAAAGGACTTTAAGGCGGTGGTCGATGTGAGACAGCGCCAAAGGACGGCTTCCAACCATACAGCAACTCACTTGCTACACCAAGCCTTGCGGAGTATTCTCGGAACACACGTTGAGCAGAAAGGCTCCATGGTACATTCAGGCTATTTAAGATTTGATTTTTCCCATTATTCAAAACTTACTCAAGAAGAACTGCAGGCTATTGAAAACTTTGTGAATGCGAGGATCAAAGAGAATCTAACCTTTGAAGAAGAACGTCATATCCCTTACGATGTAGCTATCGATAAAGGAGCAATTGCTTTATTTGGTGAAAAATACGGTGACACCGTTAGGTTTGTGAAGTTCGGGAATTCCAAAGAACTATGTGGTGGAACTCATGTAGAGAATACGTCCAAATTGTGGCATTTTATCATCAACAACGAAGCCTCTGTAGCCTCAGGCATAAGACGAATAGAGGCTATTACCTCAGATGCTGCGAAAGAATTTTTGACCAAAGAGTCAGAGGTTTTAAGTCAAGTAAAATCTATTCTGAATAATCCACAAGATGTTTTAAAGTCAGTAGAATCTCTTCAGGAAGAAAATACTAGCTTGAAAAAAGAGATTGAACAGTTGAATGTCTTAAAACTAAAGCAAGTTAAAACAGAACTGCAATTGCAACTGAAAGACATAAGTGGCATTCAATTTTTAGCCCATCAGGTCAATTTGGACGCAAATGCTATGAAGGATTTGGCCTTTCAGCTTGGAGGAGAACACAATGACTTATTTGTAGTTCTAGCTTCGAGGCAGAATGGGAAGGCATTACTGACCTGCTATATTTCTAAGGCTCTAGTGGAGTCAAAGGGCTGGAATGCTGGAAAAATTATAAAATCTTTAGGTAAGCATATCCAAGGCGGTGGAGGCGGACAAGCCTTTTTTGCCACTGCTGGGGGTAAAAGTCCAGAAGGTATACCACAAGCTCTAGCCGACGCAAAGGCTATTGTAGAAGGCAAGTAATCAAAAAAATAAAATGAAGTTAATCACCGAAATTCCTTTACAGTTGTCGTCATCACCTATCGATTACGACTCTAAACTGTTGAGTCTAGGCTCTTGTTTTGCGGAACACATCGGTGATAAATTGACCTATTATAAATTCAAAACCACTCAAAATCCATTTGGTATTTTGTTTCATCCGCAGGCCTTATTGAATGTCTTGGAGAAAGCATTGTCTAGTGAATCCTTTTCAGTAGATGAGGTATTTCATCAGGATCAAAAATGGCATTCTTTTTATGCTCATTCCAGATTAAGCAGGACGTCTTCAGCTGAAATTTTAGCAGAATTAAATTCAGCAGGAAAAGAACTTAAAACAGCTTGTGTAGAGTCTAGTCATATCCTTATTACATTGGGGACATCATTCATTTATAAACACATAGCTTCTGGTCAGCGAGTCGCCAATTGCCACAAAGTTCCTCAAGCCGAGTTCAAAAAGCAATTGACTTCGGTAGAGGAGTTACATCAAATTTTGTCTAGACTTGTTAACTGTATTCGGGAGATAAATCCAAAGGTTAATATTATTTTTACGGTATCTCCTGTAAGGCATATTAAGGATGGAATGCTTGAGAATTCAAGAAGTAAATCTCATTTAATATCTGCTTTACAGGCTGTTATAGAGGAGATGTTATCTTCAAAACTTCAGTATTTCCCGTCTTATGAATTGATGATGGATGAGTTCCGGGATTATCGATTTTATAAACGAGATTTGATTCATCCTAGTGAGGTAGCCATTGATATGATCTGGGAAAAATTTAAACATAGTTTTATTTCTGAAGGGATTTATGAGGATATGGTTAAAGTGGAAAAGCTTCAAAAGTCTTTGGCTCATCGGCCTATGGATTCCTCAGGAAAAACTGACTTAAAATTAAAAGTTTACCAATATAAATTGAAAGAAGAGCTTAATAAAAAGTATTCTTTTATGAGATTCTAGACTCCTATGACTCGAAAGCAAGAAATTATAGAGACTGCCAAAACCCTATTTAGAGAACGAGGTTACAAATCCGTAAGTATGCGAGATTTAGCCAAAGTGATCGACTTTAAAGCAGCTAGCCTATATAATCATATTTCTTCTAAAGAAGAGATTTTAGCTGATATTGTATTGGATGTTGCCCGTTATTTTACCCGTGAAATGACTATTATAAAAAGCCTCAATGTGGATGCCAAAACACAGTTGGAAGGCGTTATTAACCATCATGTAGACTTAACGATAAATAATCCAGAAGCTATCGCCATTCTCAATAATGACTGGATGCATTTGGAAGGCAAGCACCTTGAAGATTTTAAAATGATGCGAGACACTTATGAAAACGATTTGAGAAGTATCATAACTCAAGGAATTGAGCATAAGGAGATTACATCTCAAAATATAGATATTATCTTATTTTCACTCTTGTCGACTTTAAGATCTTTGCATCTGTGGTATCGCAAGCGGAGTGACCTAAGTGAAAACGCTTTAAAAAAAGATATCACTGATATTCTTTTAAAAGGAATACTCGTCAAATCGCAATAAAATTCGACAATAGTATTTCTTAGGTGCTTTTTTAACTTTCAATATTTTCAGACCTGATTTATTTAAGCATTTAGTCTACTATTTTCACTGAGTATTCTCCGATTTGTTTATTTTTAGCCTATGTATTTAAAGTTTGGAAAGTCTTTTTTGGATGTGTTTTTAAGCCTTTTTGGAGTGATAATTCTGTTTCCATTTTTGATTTTAATCTACGTTATTCTTTTTTTTATACATGCTTCCAATCCTATTTTTTATCAAACTCGAGTAGGGCAAGATGGTCATTACTTTACAGTGTACAAATTTAAGACGATCAAAACAACTAACTCTTCTAGTCTTTTTTTAAAGGCTTTACGGAAAACAAAAATTGATGAACTTCCACAACTTTTCAACGTTATCAAAGGAGACATGAGTCTTGTTGGACCACGGCCAGATATTCCCGGGTATTATGATAAATTGACAGGGGAAAACCGTTTGATCCTTCAATTGAAACCCGGAATCACTGGTTTGGCGTCTTTACAATTTGCAAACGAAGAAGAAATTCTTGCTCAGCAAAGCAATCCATTAGCTTATAATGACAAAGTCTTGTTCCCTAAAAAAGTAGAGTTAAATCTTCACTACTACAAAGAAGTTTCATTTGTATTTGACCTAAACATTCTTATAAAAACAATACTTTTACCATTCAATAACTAATCTAAAGTCGATGTCTTCAGAATTATCAAAAATATGGTTATCCTCTCCACATATGGGAGGCCAAGAACAAGAGTTTGTTGCAAAAGCTTTTGAAGAAAATTGGATTGCTCCTTTAGGTCCAAATGTCAATGGATTTGAAGAAGACTTACAACGGTATCTTGGAAATGATAAGCATATAGGAGTATTAAGCAGTGGTACTGCAGCTATTCATTTAGCTCTAGTCCAGTTAGGAGTAAGTCATGGAGATGAGGTGATTTGCCAAAGTTTTACTTTTTGCGGATCTGCAAACCCCATTATGTATCAAGGTGCAACGCCTGTTTTTGTAGACAGCGAAGTTTCAACCTGGAATATTTGTCCCAAAGCTTTAGAAGAGGCTATTGTAGATAGAATATCTAAAGGTAAAAAGCCTAAAGCTATTATCCCAGTTCATTTATATGGGATGCCTTATAAAGTTGATGAGGTAGGAGCTGTTGCACAGAAATATAGTATTCCTATTATTGAGGATGCAGCAGAATCTTTAGGGTCCACTTATAAATCCAGAAACTGTGGGACGTTTGGTGAGTTTGCAGCGCTTTCCTTCAATGGGAATAAAATTATTACGACTTCTGGTGGAGGTGCTTTGGTTTGCGCGGACAAACAATCAAAAGAAAAAACTGTTTATTTTTCAACTCAAGCAAGAGATGCTGCACCACATTATCAACATTCTGAAATTGGATTCAATTACCGAATGAGTAACATCTCAGCTGGTATTGGTCGTGGACAAATGAAAGTTCTGGATGAGCATGTTGGGCTGAGAAGAGAGATGTTTCACTTTTATAAGTCGATATTCGAAACTATTGAGGGGGTGGAGGTCTTTTCCGAACCTGATGAAGATTTTTACAGTAACCATTGGTTATCAGCTATCACGGTCCATCCAGAACCCACAAAAGGGATAAGCCGAGAAGATCTTCGTTTGCACTTAGACCAATACAATATAGAAAGCCGTCCACTTTGGAAACCGATGCACTTACAGCCTGTTTTCGAAAAAATGCCATTTTATGGTGGTCAAGTGGCAGAACACTTATTCGAGAAAGGCTTGTGCTTACCATCAGGATCTAATCTTACCGATGAAGACAGAACAAGAATCAAAAAAGCGATTCTAGAATTTTTTCAAAATAAATAGACTATGGATATTTTTGAACTTATTCAGCAAAGACGAACAGTTTCACCAAATCAATATAGTAAGCAGCCTATTACAGAAGAAGAGTTGCAGAAAATTTTAGAATCTGCCAATTGGGCTCCAACCCATAAAAATACCGAACCTTGGAGGTTTAAGGTTATGCAAGGAGAAAGCAGGTTGAAACTTGCTGATTATCTTATAGAAAAGAATGCAGAATTAGAGGATAAGCCTTCTCCTTTTAAAAATAAGAAAATCAGTTCCAAATTTGAAAATTCCCATACGGTTATAGCTATTTGTATTCAAAAAAGCCCAAAAGGGATGCCTCCAGAATGGGAAGAAATTTCTGCAGTTGCCATGGCTGTTCAGAATATGTGGCTTGCTTGTACAGCACTAGAAATTGGTGCGTATTGGAGCTCTCCTTCTCTTATTAATCATCTGGATGAATTCTTCAACTTTAACGAAGGTGAAAGCTGTTTAGGTTTTTTTTATATGGGAAAACTAGATGGTGAACTTCCTAAAGGAAATAGAAAATCTTCTATCGATGCTAAAGTAGAGTACCTTTAAGTCGTTTTATCCTTTCTAGACTCTATATTTTAACACCTTTTTTTTTGTTTATAGACTAACAATCGTTAGTTTTGTTTATAAATTGATAATTAATGGCAAGTTTTTTTCCGATTAAGGTAAAAGAAGTTTACAAGGAGACTGAAGAGTGTTCAGTAGTGACCTTCGATATTCCCGCGGAGTTAAAGAATGAATTTCGATATCAACAGGGTCAACACTTAACTTTAAAAAAGGATATCAACGGAGAAGACGTTAGACGGTCTTATTCCTTGTGTTCGAGTCCTGTGGATGACGAATGGAAAGTTGCCGTTAAGCAAATTTTTGAAGGTAAATTTTCAACATTTATCAACCAGGAGTTGAAAGCTAATGATGTTTTGGAAGTTATGCCGCCGAGTGGTGACTTTGGAGTTGAGCTGGACGATCATAAAGAAAAAACATTTTTATTCTTTGCAGCTGGAAGTGGTATTACTCCTGTTTTGTCGATGCTTAAAACTCACCTTGCCAAAGAGCCAAAAGCAAATTGTAAGTTGTTTTATTTAAATAAGAATGCAAAATCCATTATATTTAAGGAAGAAATAGAACAATTGCGAAATCGGTATTTTGGAAGAGTTGAAATTTTCTATTTTTTGACGAGAGAGCAAAGGGATATAGAGCTTCTCAACGGAAGATTTACACCAGAGAAAATCCAAACTTTAGCCAATACGGTATTTGATATTGAGCAAGTCGATGAGACTTTTATCTGTGGACCTGAGAAGATGATTTTTATGATACGAGATGAATTGTCTGCTATGGGGTTAAGCAAAGATCATATTCATTATGAACTTTTTGTAACTGGCCTTTCTGAAGAAGATAAGAAGCGTACAGAGGCAGCGATGGCCAAAAGGATAGATGGCACTCAAATCACTATTTTAGATGGTGGGAAAGAGTTTCACTTTGCAATGACCAAGGACTTTGATAATATTTTAGATGCTGCTTTAGCAGCTGGAGCAGATTTACCCTTCGCTTGTAAAGGGGGGGTGTGTAGCACCTGCAAATGTAAAGTGATGGAAGGCAATGTGGAGATGAAAGTCAACTATGCCTTGGATAAAAACGAAGTGGCTCAAAATTATATTTTGAGTTGTCAAGCGGTTCCAACATCAGATAAAGTTACTGTTGATTTTGATGTCTAAAATTTAGATAGATAAACATCAACAGATTATAAAGAAGAATAAAGTGAAAATGAATTTTAAAAGTTAAACGCTATGAGTCATACAGAAAAGAAGATTGCTAATGCTGACCAAACCCGTAGTTTGGAACAGATGTTTGATGCTAAAATCGCACGCGACGAAAAGATTGAACCAAAAGACTGGATGCCAGAAAAATATAGAAAAACACATATTCGACAAATTTCCCAGCATGCCCACTCTGAGATAGTAGGAATGCTTCCAGAAGCAAATTGGATTTCTCGTGCACCGTCTTTAAGAAGGAAAGTAGCGCTTTTAGCTAAAGTTCAAGATGAGGCAGGTCATGGTTTATACCTTTATTCTGCTTGTGAAACCCTTGGAATTTCTAGAGAAGAACTCTACGAGCAGTTGCATTCTGGTAAAGCGAAATACTCAAGTATATTTAATTACCCTACTTTAACCTGGGCAGATATGGGTGCGATTGGCTGGTTAGTCGATGGCGCTGCCATTATTAATCAGGTGCCGCTTTGTAGCACCTCTTTTGGACCTTATGCCAGAGCAATGGTGAGAGTTTGTAAAGAAGAGAGTTTTCACCAAAGACAAGGTTATGAAATTATGATGACCCTTTGTAACGGAACTCAAGAACAAAAAGACATGGCGCAAGATGCCTTGAACCGTTGGTGGTGGCCAGCTTTAATGATGCTTGGTCCAACCGATGAGCAATCTACACACACGGAGCAATCCATGATATGGAAGCTCAAACGTAAGACGAACGATGAGTTGCGTCAACAGTTTATTGATCAAACGGTTCCTCAAGCAGATATTATTGGCTTAAACATCCCAGATTCAGAGTTAAAATATAATAACGAAACGGGTCATTACGATTTCGGAGAGATAGACTGGGAAGAGTTTTGGCAAGTGGTAAAAGGTCACGGTATGTGTAATAAAGAGAGAATCTCTGCTAGAAAAAATGCTTGGGATAATGGAGAATGGGTTCGAGATGCCGCTGTAGCCTATGCCGAAAAACAAGCCGAAAATCAAGACGCAAAACTGGCTGTTTAATTCAAAATAGTGTAATAACTAGAAATCGATTCTTAATAAAAGAAGTATGAAAAAGAACTGGCCGCTTTGGGAAGTATTTGTAAGGAGTAAAAATGGCTTGGAACATCGCCATTTTGGAAGCTTACATGCCCCAGATGCAGACATGGCTCTCAAAAATGCGAGAGATGTTTATACGAGAAGAAATGAAGGAGTAAGCATTTGGGTGGTAGAATCCAAAAATATAAAAGCCTCCAATCCCGACGATAATGGTGAAATGTTTGAACCCGCAACAGACAAAGCATATCGCCATCCTACATTCTACGACTTACCAGACGATATCGAACACATGTAGAAAGGCATTTTCTCCTTCAACTTTATAAGACACTATCAAATGACAAATGAAAATTTAATACATTATATCCATGGTATCGCTGATAACTCGATGATTTTAGGTCAGCGTATTTCAGAATTGTGTGGTCATGGTCCTACTTTGGAAACCGACATTGCGTTAACAAATATAGCCTTGGATTTATTAGGGCAAACTCGAAGCTATTATCAATACGTAGCCGAATTGTCCCCAAAAGATATTACTGAAGATGATGTGGCCTTTTTAAGGAAAGAAAGAGAGTATAAAAATGTCCTCTTGGTAGAACAGCCAAATACAGATTTCGCTTATGTCATTGTTCGACAGTATTTCTTTGATGTCTTTCACTATTTACTTTTAAAAGAACTAGAGAAATCCAAGAATGTCAACTTTCAAGCTATCGCCAAAAAGAGTTTAAAAGAAGTATCTTATCACAAGCGATTTTCAGGAGATTGGTTAAAAAGACTAGGAGATGGAACTGATGAAAGTAAACAAAAAACTCAACAGGCCGTCAATGATTTATGGGTGTTTACCGATGAATTGTTTCATATGACAAAAGATGACCAAGTTGTTGCTGATGCTGGTTTTGGAGTGGATAATTCTACGTTGAAATCTGAGTATTACACAGTGGTAAAGAGTTTACTTAAAGAATGTAAACTTCAAATCCCCGAGGTAGAATATTTCCAAAAAGGAGGAAAAAAAGGAATACATTCAGAACATATGGGATATATTTTATCCGACATGCAGTTTATGCAGCGTACTTATCCAGATATGAAATGGTAAGAATTACGTCTTAAATTGAGTTGGATACACCAAATTAAAAATATTGATTCAGCAATTTTATTTATAAACTTCTAAATTCACTATAGCTTTTGACTAAAGATGTCCACATAGATACAGAACTCTTTTCGATCCTCAAGTCGGTTCCAGATCCGGAAATCCCCGTGATTTCTATTATCGACTTAGGTGTGGTAAGGTCTGCATATCTGGAGGGTAAGAATGCTTTTGTTGAAATTACTCCAACTTACAGTGGTTGTCCTGCAATGGATGTGATAGGAGACGATATCAAAACAGAACTCAAGAAACACGGTTACATCCCAAATGTTAAACTCATTTTATCTCCGGCTTGGACTACCGATTGGATGACCGATGAAGGAAAGCGAGCTCTAAGAGATTATGGGATAGCCCCTCCAATGGACGCCACTTCAGATAAGGAGGCTTTGTTAGGAAACAAACGGGTCATTCCTTGTCCACAGTGTGAGTCTAAAAATACAAGACTGGTGAGTCAATTTGGTTCTACGGCTTGCAAGGCCATGTTTAAGTGTGAGGATTGCGAAGAAACTTTCGATTATTTCAAATGTCTAACTTAAAAGAATTTGGCGGTTACCCCTCTCATCGCTATCGCTATGGAGAGGGGTCGCGCTTTCGGCCGTCGCTTTCTCGTCAAAAAACGAGAAGAGCTCCAACAAGGCCTCAATCCCTAACCGAGGTTTACCTCAAATGGCTTTTTGCGAAGCTATTTACCTACAAATTTTTGAGTGGCTTTCAGTTTTCTAATTCTAAAGCTCAGCTAAAAATTCAAATCAGTTACATCTCAATTTCGTAACTTTTCGATCTATAAATTCATATAAATTTTAAAATAATGGATTCCAGTATTTTACTAAATATACAAGATCAAGTCGCCTATATTAAGTTCAATAGGCCTAAGAAATTCAATAGCTTCAACAGAGAAATGGCTTTCAACCTGCAGAAAACTTTAGACGATTGCATCAGGAATGATGAGGTTAGAGCTATAGTGCTTACTGGAGAAGGAAAAGCGTTTTGTGCTGGTCAAGATATACAAGAAATCACAGACCCCGTGCAAAATCCTGGGTTTAAAAAAATCTTGGACGATCATTACAACCCGATTATCACCAGAATCAGAAATGTAGAAAAGCCAGTGATCGCTGCTGTTAACGGAGTCGCCGCTGGTGCAGGAGCCAATATTGCTTTAGCCTGCGATATAGTAGTAGCCTCGGAAGAAGCAAGCTTTATACAAGCCTTTTCTAAAATTGGTTTAATTCCAGATTCAGCAGGAACATTTTTTCTCCCTCGATTAATCGGTTTTCAAAGGGCATCGGCTCTTGCAATGCTTGGAGATAAAGTAGGCGCTGTGGAAGCTGAGCGTATGGGGATGATTTATAAATATTTTCCTACAGAAACCTTTCAAGAGGAAGTGGAAAGCTTGGCTAAAAAGGTCTCAAAAATGCCTACAAAAGCTTTGGCATACACCAAAAAAGCACTCAATAAATCTTTCAATAACTCCTTAGAAGAACAATTAGCACTAGAATCTGAGTATCAAATTGCAGCCGCGTCTACAGAAGATTATGAAGAGGGAGTCGCCGCCTTTATCGAGAAGCGCAAGCCTGAATTTAAAGGGAAGTAAGAATTGTGAATAACGAATATAAAAAATTTCAGATTTGATATTTTTTATTCCAAATTTCAAATTTATATTGAAAAAAAACATAATTATATGTAGCTATGACTTCCGCTGAATTAGAAAATAGATTGATTGATTTTGCTGTTGGTTG